>Ga0070741_10000515_pt1 | contig 138309 bp, 123 predicted proteins | sample Coa_R1_4_FD_66440 | JGI IMG/M metagenome (GOLD analysis project Ga0070741, IMG submission 66440) | Surface soil microbial communities from Centralia Pennsylvania, which are recovering from an underground coalmine fire - Coalmine... | ecosystem: Environmental > Terrestrial > Soil >... | reverse complement strand
GCCGCCTTGGCGCCTGCCGTCTTCTGTGACCGCTCGCTCCTTCGTCGGCTTGCCAGCGGATCACCGGGCGCAGGCGGCGCGACAGTGGCGCCGTTCGTCACGTCGATCGCCGAATCTCGCCGAAGCGCTCTCTTTGCCGCCTTCGCCCCTGCCGCCTTCGCCCCTGCCGCCTTCGGCTGGGGCCGCTCGCTCCCTCGCCTGCTCGACGCGGGATCGCCCGGCGAAGGCGGAGCGCCCGTGGCCCCGTTCGCCACGTTGATCTCTGGATCTCGCCGGAGTTCGGCGTCATCGCCTGGGTGATGGCCCTCCGGGTCCTTCACCGCGCGCGCGTCCGTCGAACGCTCGCGTCGCGCCCTCGCCGCCGCCGTCGCCGCCTTCATCTCAGCGCGTTCGCGCTTCGAAAGCTCGCGGCGGGCGCTGCCACCTCCAGTCCCTTCCTCAGATCCCTTCCGCCCGGATCCATCCGCCCGGGGATTGAAAGCCCCTCTTGCTTCGCTCGCCTCCATCGCCAGGAGTTCCTCATCGCAGTCGACTCTGACGATGCTGTCGGTCTCCTCATCGAAAGCCCGCGCCGCCACGGCCGCTGCGTCCGCCAGTTCTGCCGCGCTCCCCGGAAGCTCGCCTTCGTCGGTCGTTGCGTGGCGGAAGAAGAGTGACATCACATGCTGCACACCGGCTTCGGTCACCGACCTCAGGTCATTCGCAAAATAACTGCCGCGCGAGAAATTCCCGGTGATGATCTCATACGACGGGAAATAATGAACATCGTCGATAGACTCAACCAGCATCTGTGCGGCAACTCGCAGCACGGACTTTGAATATGTCGTGGAGACAAGGACATGTCTGTCAACAGCAGTCGCCATCAAGGGCACGGGGGAAACTGTGAGAATGATCCTCGCGCTTCGATTAACACTGCGGAGCGAGTCGATGAACGAGCGCATATCCCTTACAACTTCATCGACAGTAAGGTTGAGGAACACGTATCGGTCTTGATCGAACGTTCCTCCGGCGACCCCAGGGGCTAGAGGAAATACCGCACCGTCCGCCGAAGATGCCCAACACTCCGTGAGCCCAAATGTGAACACAAAGACATCCAGACCTTCGAATGCACGACGAACCGCACGAAAATGTTGTTCTCGATCTACTTCAAGCTCACGTTCCGAGCTGAAATCGCATGGCTGGATATTCGGACGGAAGGGATCGACAACTCCTCCATTACGGCCCTGCCACATCGAGTCCACAGGAGAAAATGCTCCATATGCGCGATGAAAGAGCTGAAGAAGTTGGCGAGACGTGTAGATATTTCCGAACCGCGCCGAGAAGGTGCCGTAGCCAAAAGCCTCCTTCGTCCGGTCGTCAAGCAGCGGATGGCCCGGTTCGGTGACGAGGTAGTTGAAGTCGCGTTGCTTTAAATGCCTGGCAATGTGTTGAGCAAAGCAACTACCTGCCGTTACGATCCCGTCCTGACGCGTCAGGCGAAACGGATACTCGACGACGGGATCCACCTCAAGTGGATCGACACCTGAGATCGCCTTGTTCCAGCGTCTGTAATCAGCCGCGTCTTGATACGGGTGCTTCATCGGCGCAACTCAGGTTCGAGCGACGTCAGCTGGTCGAGTATCAGAGCGCCGTATGCCTGATTTGCGTGTGTTCCGTTTGAAACAAGATCTGGCAGCAAGAAACCCTCGCTATCGACTGCTTCGGGAGGATGAGGAACGAATCGGATCCGGAGCTCTTCGGTGAATTCGGACATGATCAGCGTGTTCAGACGCCACAGCTTGAAGCGAACCAACCGCGCAGGCAGTTCGCCCGGCTCATCTCTGCCGCGTTGCTGGCGCCAGCGAATCTTCTCCCAGAGCCAGCTATCGGGAACAGGCGGAGGCGGCTCGAATTGGTAAACCGGGCCGGGAGCGAGCTCTGCGATCATCTGGAGAATCGTGAGATACGGTTGAGTGGCGGCTCTGAGCATTTCGCGCAAGGCACTCGCCGGGATGATCTCTGCACCTTGCTCGAGTGGGAGGTCCGGTGATTCCGGAAGCACGAAATCGAACGGTTGTGGATGGCGACGGATCCCCATCGACATGTGCTTGATACCTCCAATAAAACAGAATACGGGGCCGTTGGCCCTGCGCAGACGGCGCCTCGTGTCCTCACTCAGATCGCGGCTCGGGTCGACGATCACCCGGGTCCGGTCGATTTCGGTGAAGTAGCCTCGAATGCTGTCTTTGAGGATGATGGGTCGGACCGCAAGGCCAGCGTCCTCTGCTGCCAGAAGTACCGACGCCATATGACTTTGACCAATGCAGATCACGGGGCAAGTCTAGACCATATTGTTCGAAAGTGGTAAGGCGCGGGGCTGGGTGCCGCCGGTGGGCGACAAGCCGCCCACCGTTGATCTGCTTGTAGCAGTCGATGATGACGACACGGCCGTCGCAGAGCTATCGGCGTGACAGCTCCGTCCTCATCAGCGCGCGAAGGTCTCGATCGCGTCGACGAGGCGCGGCGCCGCCGGCTGATCGAGGCCGAACGGCCTGACGAACCGCTCGACGAACGCCTCCAGCCTCGGCGTCCGGTCCTCCTCGCCCGCGAGGCTCCGAGCGAGCTGCTCCGCGTGCTCGGCGAAGCTCCTCGCGATGCGGGCGGGCCCGCCGTTCTCCTCGACGAGATAGGCGAAGTGGAGCAGCTGCTCCTGCGTGCGACGGTACCGGTCGGTCAGGTAGGTGAACCCGGGGCGGCCGAGGATGGCGCTCTCGATGAAGCCGCTCGTGTTGATCGCGATCACCGCCGCGCTGTGGTGGATGGAGTCGAAGTAGTCCGCGCGCGAGTGGCTGCTGACGGGATTCGTGGGCGCAGCCGGGAAGAGCGAGACGCCGCCGATCCGCTCGAGCTCGGCGCGGTGCTCGACGTCGAACTGCGCGTGCGGGTGCTGCCGAACGAGGACACCCGCCCGGTCGCCGAGGAGCGGCGAGGCACGGACGCCTCGCACCCAGTCGACGACGTAGTCCGCCTCGGCCGGCGCGATGAACGGCGACGAGCAGAGATAGAGGAGATAGGGCCGCTCGGCCGGGAGTCCGACGCGCCGAAGGAACTCGCTGCGGGACGTCGACGGTCGCGTGGCGAACCAGTGGTCGTAGGCCAGGGCGCCCGTGATCCGGATGCTGTCGGGCCTCACGCCGTGCAGGCGGATCGCCTCGTCCCGCTGCAGGTCGTTCCAGACGGTCACCACGTCCGGATGGTGGTGGAGGCTGCCCTTGACGGTCAGGTTGTCCCAGCTCGCGACGGGAAAGACCGTCGGGATGCCTGCGCCCGCCGCGGCGCGGAGCCACTCGACCTGACGGGAGCGGAACTCGACGAGCGGCGTCGCCACGAGCACGTCGGGCCGCTCGGCCGCGAGCAGTCGGCGGGTCAGGCTCCGCGGAGGGATCCGCCGCTCGAATCCGTGCAGGGCCGTCGAAAGCCGGCGGCGCGTCGCGGCTCCCCGCAGCGACCGGGGAGGATCGCGCCGGTGCCCGAGCCAGGCCGAGGCGGCCGCCCGCTCGCGCAGGAGCGGTGCGCCGGCGTAGACGGGCTCGAGGTAGCGCAGGTAGTCCTCGTAGCCGCGGAGGACGACGCCGGGCGCGGACGCGGGATGCCAGGCCGGCATCCGGCAGACGACGACGCGGATTCGCGAGCCGTACTCCGCGCAGAGCGAGCGCAGCGGCTCGTCGTTCCTGATTCCGGATTGGGACTCGAGCCGGTCGACGACGATCGTCGTCTCGTGGTCGCGCTCGGCGAGGACGCGAAGGGCCGACTCGAAGTTGCGTGTGTGCCCGGCATGGCTGAGAAGGAAGAGCACACGCATGCGAGCCCTTGCTCAGCCGGTCGACCCGCTCACCGACGGCTGCGGGTGTGGCCTACTGGACGAGGACCAGCCGACAGTAGCCGGCGAGGTCGGTCGCGCCGGTCTTGCCCTTCGTGGACGCGATCACGCAGGCCCGGGCGAACCCGGTCTTGAACAGATGGCCGCGCTTCCCGGCAGGCGGTGAGGCGTCCTTCTTCGACACCGCCGCAACGCCGGCCCAGTTGATGCTCGCGCCTGTGCACTTCGTCTTGCCGGCGAGCGTCTTGTACGCGGCAGTGCCCTTCTTCAGCCCCTTCAAGAAGGGGAAGATGCCCTTCCCGGACGCGCCCGTCTTCACCTGCACGACCCAGAGCTGAAGCCCGATCGTCGCGCCCCTGGCGCACCCGTAGGTGCCGAAGATCGTCACCGATTTCCCGTCGACGGCGAGCTTCGCGGTCTTTCCGATCCCGAGGCCCGCGATCGAGCGTCCGGTCGGGGGCGCCGGCGGCGGCTTCGGCTTCTTCTTGTTCGTCGACGTGGTCGTCGTCGGCTTGGGCTTCGGCTTCGGCGCGGTCTTCGTCGTCGTCGAGCTGCGCGTCGACGTCGACGCCGACGGCGTCGCGGCAGCAGGCGTGCCGACGAGCGCGAGCGCCACGCCGAGACCGCCGGCCGCGGCGAAAGCCGCCACTGCACCAACCTTGCGGCGAATCATCGCAGCTGTCGCCGCAGAAGGCTGCCAAGACCCACGGCCGCAGTATAGCCCGCTGCGGCCGAAAATCGGTCAGAAGAAGAGGAGGTCGGCGGCCGGCGCACCTCGCTTCCCCGCCTTCTCCGCGAGGCCGACCGCCAGGCGAGCCGGAGCGGGCTCGCGCGGCCGGCGAAGGGGCGCCACGTGGGTATAGGTCTCCGCGAGCGACTCGAGCCAGCCGAGGTCGCGCCTGGTCATGACCTCGACGACGATCGGGACGCGCCGCTCTAGGATCGGCGCAGCCGATTGCAGGATGCCCGGCTCGCTCCCCTGCGCGTCCATCCAGACCAGGCCGAGCCGGTCCGGGTCGACCAGGCCCTCGTTCACGAGCGACTCGATCGTCTCGACCCGGACGTCGACGGGATCGTTCCACTCGATGTGAGCCATGGTCTCGTCGGGGAGCAGCGTGTGGCCGCCGGAGCCACGGCGGCTCAGAAAGAGGGGAGCCCGGCCCGGGGTGCCCGAGACCGCCGCCTCGACGACGACGAGCCGCTTCTCCATGCCGTTCAGCAGCGCATTCAGCCGCAGGAGCAGGCAGTTCTCGGGGTGCGGCTCGACCGCCACCGCCCGCTCGAAGTGCTTCGCGAGCGCGGGGAACGTCGTCGAGCCGATGTTGGCGCCGACGTCCAGGATGTCGCCCGGTTGCCAGGGCGCTCCCCGGCGGCGGCTGCGACGCAGTTGCGCAACCGCCTCGTCGAGCGCCCCGATCTCGACCCGGGACCCCGAGACGAACAGCTTGCGTCCCGCGACCTCGTCCTGCGTCGACACGACCAGCCTGAGCGCGCCGACCTCCGCGACGAGGTGCGGTGTGAGCTCCGCCGCCTCTGCCCAGAACTGTTCGCGGCGGATGACGTCGAGGGCGGCACGCTTCTCGGTGTGGGTTGCCGTGCCGGCGCCGCCGAGGAGCTCCTGGGCCTGCTTCGCCTTCCTGTTCCCCTTCGCTCTCGGCAGCGGGCTGTCACTGCGAGCGCGGGCTCGACCTTCCTTGCCGGGTACGCTATCCGCGCCCACGCCGAGTCGGCCCCGACTTGGTCTTCTTGGGAAGCCTGGTGGCCTTCAGCCCCTTGCCCGCCTTCGCCGGGGGCGCGGGAGGTTCCGGCTCAGCCGGCGCCGGTTCGGGAGCCGGCTCGGCAGGCTCGGCGCTGCCGTGCAGGATCGCGTCGAGGTCCACTCCCTGGGCCTGCTCCGGCCTCAGGCGCAGGACGAGGATGTCCGTGAACCGGTCCTCCCCCGCTGGACCGACGACGCGGCCCTGCGGGTCGAACTCCTCGATCGGGAGCAGCCGGTACTTCTCGTTTCCGGGCCCTCCTGCCCGCAAGCGCGCGAAATGCGTGTAATGCGCGCGGACGATCTCCCCGATCGAGTCCGGCTTCCCTCGCGCCGCAAGGCCCGGGGGATCCCACTCGAAGGCCACAGGGACGCCCCGCCCGACGAGCTCGAGCGCACCTTCGAGGATCTGGCCCTCGTGGTTCTCGGCGTCGACCCAGAGCAGGCCCACGCGGTCGGGGTCAAAGGCTCCCTGAGCCGCGAGCGCGTCCAGCGTGACGGTCTGCACCTTCGTCACCTCTTCCTCGCCGACGAGCTCGAGAGCCTTCTCGTCGGCCGCGATCCAGTGATTGCCGCTCTTCGCACGATCGACGACGAGGTCGAGCTCCCCGACGACGTTCGAGACGGCCAACGGGTAGGCGCGGACGCGCGAGTCCAGGTCGTTGAGGACGAGGTTGAGACGAAGCGTGCGGAAGTTCTCGGGCTCCGGCTCGATCGCAACCGCGTCTGCGAAAGGGTGCGACATGAGCGCCGTCACCGTCGTGCTGCCGATGTTCGCGCCGACGTCGATGAACGTGCGCCCGGCGATCGCCTGCTCGCCGAGAAGCGTGCTCGCCGCGAGTACGCTGCGGGCGAGTACCTTCATGTCGCCGCGACCCTGCTTGGCGAAGAGCGCGCGACCGACGTGCTCGTCCTCAGTCCTGACGAGGAGCCGGCCTTCGCCGACCGGGCTCGAAAGGTAGTCGGTGTATCTCCGCGCTCTGCGGAAGAAGGCCTCACGCTCCTCGCGGAGGTGCTCGGGAGACACGCCCCGAATCGAGAGCAGCGGATCCTTGGGCCCGCCGGCTGCTCGCTTCCGTGCCATCTCAGTCGGGGAGGCCGGACATCACGGGGGCGGTCACGACCGGCGCTTCGCCTTGCCCGGGGCACGGGCCTCGGGCACGAGGATCGGCTGGAGATCGGCATCCATACGCTCGACCCATTGTGCCGGTAAGCCGGGGCTCAGCTCGGGCGGCTGCCGTGGACGCCTCGCCAGCGCCTCGAGCGCGTCCACCAGCAGCGGGGTAGCCGGCTGGTCGAGCCCGTTGGGACGGACGAAGTCCGCCAGGAACGCCCGTGCGCGGTCGCCCGCCTCGCTTCGGTCCTCCCCGGTGAGCGCTCGTGCGAGCGCTGCCGCGTGCTCGCCGAGATCGGCCGTCGCGTGGATCAGGCCGCCGCCGGCACCGCGGAGGTGGGCGAAATGGGGCAGCGCCTCCTGCGTCGCCTGGTAGCGCTTCCCGAGCAGGACGTAGACCCCCCGGCCGACCAGCGCCGACTCGATCATCGCGCTCGTGTTCACGCCGACGACGGCTGCGGCGTGGTAGATGGAGTCGTAGTACGCGGCGAGCGACGCCTCGTCGACGACGTCCGCGCCGTGGCGCGGGAAGATCGCGACGCCGCTCCCGTCGGGCAGACGTGCGCCGGCTTCGTCCTCGAGCCGGTCGAGCGGCTTCTGCGGGTGCGGGCGTACCAGCACCTGGACGTTCTCGAGCTCGGGCCTGCCCGCGCCTCGAACCCGACTCAGCCAGCGCCGGATCCAGGCGGCTTCGTCGGGCGCGATGAAGTTGGAGGAGCACACGTAGAGCAGATACGGGCGCTCGGGGTTCAGGCCGGCGCGTGCGCAGAACTCCTCGCGGCTCGTCGCCGGGCCGCGGCCGAACCACTCGTCGTAGAGCGAGGCTCCGGTGACGGCGACGGACTCCACGGGAACCCGGTGCAGCTCCACGAGCTCGCGCAGCTGCGCCGGGTTCCAGACCGCGACGAGGTCGACGGCCTCGCGGATCAGGCCCTTGGTCGTCAGGTTGTCCCAGCTCGCCACCATCACCGCCGTGGGGATCCCGCGAGCCGCGGCCGCGCGCAGGTAGTTCACCTGCGGCGACGCCTTCTCGAGCAGCGTGCAGGCGACGACCGCGTCGGGCTGCTCCTCGTCGACGACGCGCGCGAAGGCGTCGGGCACCGGCAGGGTCCGTTCGAGCGTGCCGAGGGCGACGGCGAACGCCTGACGGAACTCGGGGACTTTCGCCGCGACGTCCGTCGCCGCTCGTAGCCGGTCCGGCACGACCTTCCCGGCTCGCTCGCGCAGCTTCGCCGCCGACTTCATGTCCGGCTCGAAGTACCGCAGGTAGTCGAGCCAGCAGCGAAGCGCGGCGCCGACCGCTCCGTCGCCACCGGCACCGGGCGGGACTCCGGCCCGAGCCGAGAAGCCCTGCGCCTCGCGCTCGAGGCGTTCGAGCAACAGCCGTTGCGCCTCGCTCGCCCGCTGCGGCTCCGCAAACGCGACGACGCTCTCGTGGCCGCGGGCGCCGAGCAGGCGGATCGTCGACTGGAGGTGGCGCAGGGTCCCGGGATGGCGCGCGACGAAGAGGAAGCGCATCGCTAGGCGGCGCGCTCGTACAGCTCGGCGTCGAGCCAGTTGAGCTCGCGGAGCAGCTCGGCGTGACGTCCGCGCAGGAGAGGCAGCTCGGCGGCGGCCCGCCGCTCCTCGGCCGCGTCCGCCGCGCGCGCGGCCCGCTTCGCCGGGTGGCCGAGCTCCATCGCGACGTCTCGCGCCGCGCCCGCGACATGCTCCAGCTTGAACAGCCTGAGGCGCGTCGCAAGCTCGTCGAGCAGGAGGACGCGCCACCGCTCGGCGTCCGGCGGCGGCCCTAGCGTCACGGGCAGGTCGTCAGTCTCCGCGAGCCCCGACAGGAGCGCCCGCGACTGGGGATTCGACGCGAGCCACACCCGCGGCTTGAGCGCGCGGGCGTCGCCACTGCCGAGCGCCAGCAGGCCATCCGGTCGCGGCAGCTCGACACCGGTCTCCGCGAGGGCGGCCATCGCTTGCAGCGGCTCACGCACCGCCGCCGTCACCGTGCAGCGGTCGCGGAGCAGCGCCGCAAGGCAGGCGGCCCCCTGGCCGGTGGCGGCTACCAGGGATCGTCGCTCCACTTCCGCCCTGGCGAACCAGGCGTCGCGGTACCAGCTGCGCACCCTCGCTGCCGCGATGCCGGGCTCGGGCGCAGGGAGCAGACGCCGCCGCCGGGCAGGCAGGAGCTCGACGACGGCCGTCGCCAGCGGGTCGAGCGAAGCGCTGGCGAGCTGTGGCACCACGACCGCCGGCGCCGGGGTCTCACCGTCTGCGAAGAACAACTCGAGCGTCCCGACCTCCCCTGTCCCGTTCCGCGGCGCGCGCGGAAGAGCCTCACGGTTGGCAGGATAGTCTCGATGGCACGGAGCGCGCGAGCCGACGCCGAACCGGCTCTCCCGGCCGAGCCCGACCGGGCCCGGCGGCGGTGGCCGGGACGGCGACCCGAGCCGGACCTCAGCCTCGCGGGCTGGCACGACGCGGAGCACCTCTTCACGACGCTCCGCTCGGCGCTCGTGCCCGTGGAGCAACCGCTCGTGCTCGTCTCGCAGACGCAGCGGTCGGGCGGGACGCTGCTGAACACCCTCCTGGACGGCCACCCTCAGCTCCACGTCCACCCGTGGGAGCTCCACACGGGCCACCCGACGAAGCACGACTGGCCGGCGCTCGACCTCGCAGCCGGGCCCGACGAATGGCTCGACCTCCTGCGCGAGCCGATCCTGGGCCGGCTCTTCGCGGACGGCTACCGGAAGCACCCGCTCGTGAAAGGCGACCTGCTGCCCTTCACGGTGGTGCCCTCCTTCGTCGACCGGCTGTTCAGGGTCCTCTGCGCGGACCGGCCGCCGGTCAGCCAGCGCCAGGTGCTCGACCGCTATTTCACGGCGTTCTTCAACGCCTGGGTCGACTGCCAGGGACTCCGGAACACGCCGAAGCTCTGGGTCGCGGGGTTCGGGCCGCGCCTGGCGTGGGGCGAGAGCCGGCAGCGGTTCCACGCGGACTATCCGGACGGCCGGATCGTCTCGAGCCATCGTGACCCTCGGGCCTGGTGGGCGTCCGCGAGCGCCTTCTCGGGACGCTACGGGGAGTTCGACGAGGCGATGGCGCTCTGGCGGCAGGGCGCGACCGAGGCCATCGCCGCCAAGCGCGAGAGCCCCGCACGCGTGTTCCTGCTCACGTACGAGACGCTCGTCACCGAGCCCGAGCGGACGACGCGGGCGCTCGCCGACTGGCTGGAGCTCGACTGGGATCCGCTCCTGCTCCAGCCGACGTTCAACCGGCAGCCCGTGCCTGCGAACTCGAGCCACGGGATCCCCGCGCCGGGAATCCGGTCCGACTCGATCGCGCGCTGGCGGGACGTCCTCTCCGCCGAGACCGTCGAGGCGATCGAGTCGCAGGCGCTCGAGCTGGATTCGGCGGTGCGGGCGATCGCCGACGTCGCCTGAGGCGCGGATCCGGGAAGAAAACGATTTCCGTTCGTGCGCTGACCCGAGTTATGATCGGGCGCCCTGTTCACGGTCTTTTCGATCCCGAAGCCGTTCGTCGGACACATCGGGCTGATCCAGTACAACGCGATCAGCAGCTGGCGCAGCTTCGTGGACGGAGACGAGATCCTCCTCTACGGGGACGAGCAGGGCGTCGCATCGGTCGCGGCGCGGCTGGGAGTCCGCCACCGACCCGACCTTCGCCTGAGCGAGTACGGCACCCCACTGATCGGCGACGTGTTCGCCCGCGCGCAGCGTGACGCCCGCACGGACTGGCTGTGCTACGTCAACGCCGACGTGATCGCGATGAGCGATCTCGCGCGCGCCGTCGCGACGGTGGCCAGGCGACGCCGGCCGCTGCTGATGTCGGGCAGGCGCTGGCGGCTCGAGGTCCTCGAGCAGCTCGAGTTCGGGCCCGGCTGGGAGGAGCGCTGGCCCGAGCGGGTGCGCCGCGAGGGACGGCGCGACTCGGTGATGTGCATGGACTACTTCGTCTTTCCGCGCGGGCTCTTCGACGACCTTCCCGACTTCGCGATCGGCCGCGGGCGCTGGGACTCCTACCTCCCGTGGCGGGCGCGCGAGCAAGGAGCGGACTTCATCGACGCGTCGGAGGCCGTGCTCGTCGCGCACCAGGATCACGCGTTCGCGCACCCGGACGGCAAGGCCGGGATGCGCCACAGCCCCGAGGGCGTCCGCAACGGAAAGCTCGCGATGGGCGGCAAGGCGACGCTCGGCGACGCCACCCACAAGCTGTCGGCCGGCGGCGTGCGGCGGGCGCACGACGGCGTGCGGCTGCGCTGGTGGCTGTGGACCCATCGCGACGATCCGGTCGTCGGATGGCCCGTGCGGCGGATGCTCGAAGGCGACAAGGAGCGCAAGAAGCGGCTCGTGCGATGACCCCGCCCGCAGCGAACGGCGGCATGCGCGCCTCGGTGATCGGCCTCGGCCGGATCGGCGCGCCGCTGGCCGCCTGTCTCGCGGCCGGCGGACTCGAGGTCGTCGGCGTCGACGTCGACCGGCGCAGGGTCGACGCGCTCAACGCCGGACGGGCGCCGGTCGCCGAGCCGGGGCTCGCGGAGCTGCTCGCATCGGGGCCCGCGCTTCGCGCGACGACCTCGGTCGCCGAGGCCGTGGCGGCCAGCGACGTCACCTTCGTCACGGTGCCGACCCCGGCCGAGCCCGACGGGTCGCTCTCGGCGCGGCACGTGCTGGCGGCGGCCGAGGAGCTCGGCAGGGCGCTCGCCGGCAAGCGCACCGGACACGTCGTCGCGATCACGAGCACGGTGATGCCGGGCTCCGTGGGCGGGCCGGTGACCGCGGCGATCACCGCGGCGGCCGGACGCGAGCGCGAGCCCGGGATCGCCGTCGCGTTCGTGCCCGAGTTCGTGGCGCTCGGGAGCGCGATCGCGGACTTCCTCGCGCCCGATTTCGTGCTGATCGGCGAGCCGTACCCGGGTGCGGCGCCCGAGCTCGACGAGCTGTTCCGCGTGGTCTGCCGGAACGAGCCCCCGATCCTGCGAACGGGCCTGATCGAGGCCGAGCTCGCGAAGCTCGCGATCAACGCCTTCCTCGCGACGAAGGTGACCTTCGGCAATGCGCTCGCCGCCGTCGCCCTGCGCCTCGGCTGCGACGCCGACGCGGTGAGCGCGATCCTCGGCCGCGACCGCCGGATCGCGCCCGGATACCTCACGGGCGGTCTGCCGTTCGGCGGCCCCTGCCTGCCACGCGACACCGGTGCGCTCGCGTCGCTCGCCCGCGCCCACGACGCCGACCCGACGCTCTGGGACACCGTCCTCGACGCCAACGCGCGCACCCTGGCAGGCCTGGTCGACGAGGTCACCACGACGCTTCCGGTGGGCGGCACCGTCGGCATCTACGGCCTCGCGTTCAAGCCGGGCGTCCCGGTGACCGAGGCCTCGCCGGCCGCCGAGCTCGCGAGTGCGCTCGCGCTCCGCGGCGCGAGGACGGTCGCATTCGATCCGGCGCTCGACCGGCGGTCGATCGAGGCGCTCGGGCCGTCCGTCGAGGCAGCGCCGTCCCTGGAGGACTGCGTGGCGCGCGCCGACGTGCTCGTGCTGGCCGCCCCGCTCGAGGGCGCCCGGCTCGACGCGCTCCGGCTGAACGGCGCGCCGACCGTCATCGACTGCTGGCGGAGCCTCCGCCGCGCCGGGAGTGCCGCATGAGCTCCGGCTACTGGAAGGGGCGCGACGTGGCGGTCACCGGCGGCGCCTCCTTCATCGGCTCGCACCTCGTCTCGGCGCTCGTCGAGCGGGGCGCGCATGTCCGCGTGGCCGACGATTTCCGCAGCGGCCGCCCCGAGAACCTCGACGACGCGCGCGCGTTCGGCGAGGTCGAGATCCTCCGAGGCGACCTGCACGACCCGGCGGTGGCGGCGAGCGCGTGCGCCGGGGCGCACACCGTCTTCCACCTCGCAGCGGACCACGGGGGCCGCGGCTACGTCGACCTCTGCCAGGCCGGCCCCGCAGGCAACCTCGCGCTGGACATGGGCGTCTTCCGGGCGGCCATGGGGGCCGGGGTCACGAAGGTGGTGTTCGCGTCGTCGGGTTGCGTCTACCCGACGTTCCTCCAGATGGACGTCGACCGTTCCGTGTCGCTGCGGGAGGAGGACGTCGGGCCGCCGTACCAGCCCGACCAGATGTACGGCTGGGCGAAGCTGTCGGCCGAGCTCGCCCTGCAGGCGCTCACCCGGGAGCTCGGCCTCCAAGCCGTGTCGTGTCGCTACTTCTCCGTCTACGGGCCGCGGGCGCTGGAGGACCACGCGCTGATGGCGATGATCGCGAGGGCGTTCGTCGGCGCCGACCCGTTCGAGGTCTGGGGCGACGGCACGCAGATCCGCAGCTGGACGTACGTCGACGACATCGTCGAGGGAACGATCCTCGCGGCCGAGCTGATCTCCGACGCGAGCGCCGTGAACATCGGCTCGACCGAGGCGGTCACCGTCCGCGAGGCGGTGATGACGACGCTTGCGATCAGCGGCCGCCGCACGGAGATCGTCCTGCGGCCGGACATGCCGGTCGGGCCGCGAAACCGCGTGGCCGACTGCGAGCGCGCGCGCCGGCTGCTCGGCTGGACGCCGCGCACGCCGTTCGCCGAAGGCCTGCGGCGGACGATCGCCTGGTACTTCGCCACGCACGACCGCGAGCAGGTGAGGCGCCTGCTCGACGCAGGCGCGCTGTTCAAGTTCGCTGCGACTCGCGATCGCGCTTCGAAGGCGCGGCCGGCGGCACGTCCAGGCTCTCGAGTGACGCCACTAGTTCCCTGAGCCGCCGCTCGGCCTCGCGGCGCGCCGTCTGCTCGCGCTCGAGGCGGCCCTTCGCTTCGTGCAGGCGCTCCTCGGCGCGGAACGCAGCCTTCCTGAAGTCGTTGTCGTTCGCCCAGCTGCGCAGGTAGTGATGCACTGCGAGCGCCTCCGCCTCCTCGCCGGGCGATGCGGGGTACATCAGCGGCGCGGGCAGGATGAGCGCGTCCGGAAACTCGGCCAGCAGCGCGTTGAAGAAGACCGAGCCCGAGAAGCTCTTGTCGAAGCCCCACCACTCCTGCGGCCGCAGCGTCGCGAGGGCACGTTCCACGAGCGGGTGCCGGGGGACCGCGCCGAGGAACGCGTTGTTGGCGCGGTCGGCCTTGCCCGGGATCGGCGCCTTGAGCAGGGCCGTGAAGAACTCCGCGCCCGCGACGTGGGGCTCGAGGGAGCGGCGGCACTCGAAGTCGACGTCGACGTAGACGCCACCGTGGCGCGAGAGCACCTCCCAGCGGAGGATGTCTGCGCGCTCGACGGGATGCCGGATCCGCTCGTACACCTCCGGATGGCGGACCTCCTCCGGCAGGTTGTCCTCGGTCCACATCCTGTGCTCCCAGTCCGGATGGTGGCGCTTCCACGTCTCCACGTACTCCGCGAGCTCGTCCGGAAGCGGATCTGGACCGAGCCAGATCTGGTGGATGATCCGCGGGACGCGCAGGCCGCCTGGCGAGGCGCCGTTGCGGTGCTCGGAGGGCGACGGGACGGCCGGCGCCTGCGGACGGAGGCGATCGGCCGCGAGCTCCGCGCGGGTGAGCGAGAGGAACGCGAGGTCGCCGTCGGGTGTGCGCGTCGCCTCCGTGGGCCCGGGAGCTCCGGCAGCCTCGATCGCCTCGACCGGTTCGGCGACGCGGACCGGCTCGCGCGGCCGGACCGGCCTGTCGACCCGCCTCGACTCGACGAGCTTCGCACGCGCGTCGGCCTCGCGCCGCTTCGCGGCCTTCCGGCGTTCCTTGTCGCGCCGGGCCTGCACGGCCGCCAGCTGCTTGCGCCACCCTCTGATCCGCTTTCGGGCCAGCCTGAACGGTCTCCGCAGGGCCCGCATGGGCCTGCGCAACGACCTCAGCGGCCTGCGCACGCGCTTGCGAGCCTCCCGGAGCTGCTTCGCGACCACGCGTCTCGTCCTGCGCGGGTGGATCAGCTGCAGGACGCCCCACACGAGCGGCGTCAGCAGCAGGAGCAGCCTCCCGAGCAGCCGCGGCCTGCGCGTCGGGACGGCGGCGCTCGCAGCCGCACGTTCGACCGCGTCGACGGCGAGCGGGGCCGCAGGTGTGTCGAGTCCGTGCGGACGGACGAAGTCGAGCAGGAACGCCTCGGCGCGCTCGGCGCGCGCGCCCGGCGACGTGCACGCGGCAGCCAGCTGGTCGAGGTGCTCTCGCCAGTCGTGGCCGACCTCGACCACCCCGCCGCTGCCGCCGCCGTCGTCGGCGATGTAGGAGAAGTGGATGGTGCCTTCCTGCGTCCGGAAGTAGTCGCTCTGCATCGTCAGCACCGGCTTGCGCAGGATCGCCGCCTCGATCAGCGCCGAGGTGTTGACCCCGACGACGGCGTCGGCGTGGTAGAGCGTGTCGAAGTACTCGCGCTTGGACTCCGGAGTCTCGGGCACCGCTCCGCCGCGCGGCCAGACGACGTAGCGGCCGGGAACGTCGGGGATCGCCTCCCAACCGGACGCGTTGTAGGGGTGCGGCCGCAGGACGGCGCCCGCGCTCCGCAGGATTGGATGGGCGGCGAGCCGCTCGAGCCACTCAGAGACGAACACCTCCTCGTCGCCGGCGATGAAGGACGAGGACCCGAGGTACAGGACGCAGGGCTGCGCGGGGTCGAGGCCGAGAGCGGTCAGGAACTCCTCGCGCGTCGTGCTCGCCGACCAGTCGAACCAGTGGTCGAAGCTGTGCGCTCCGACCGCGGCGACCCGCTCGCGCGGCAGGCCGTGCAACCGGACCGCCTCCTCCACCTGGGTCTCGTTCCAGACGATCGTGGCCGTCGGGACGTCGCGCAGCGCGCCCTTGTTCGAGAGGTTGTCCCAGCTCGCCACGACGAAGACGGCGGGGATCCCGGCGGCGGCGGCCGCACGCAGATGGTCGGCCTCGGACGACCCCAGCGCGACGAGCGGCGAGACGAGCACGACGTCGGGACGCCGGTCCCGGACGACCTCCCCGAGCTCGTGGGGGACCGGCAGGGCGGCCTCCAGCCGGCGCAGGAGTCCCCCGAGCACGCGCCGCCCGCGCGGACCGCGGAAGGGGAAGGCGAGCAGCGCCCGGATCGTGCGAGGCGCGAGCCGGCCCGCGCGGTCGCGGAGAGGAGCGGCGTCGGCGTACTCCGCCTCGAGGTAGCGCATGTAGTCGAGCCCGAAGCGCAGCGACGCCGCGGGGCCGAGCCAGGTCCCGCGCCGCGGCGCGAGCTCGGAGTAGGAGAACCCCGGGTACGCCGCGGCGAGCCCGTCGAAGAGCGCGTCGGAGCCGTCGCCGTGCCGCCGCTTGCTCCCGGCGAGGACGACGTGGAGCTCGTGTCCGCGGTCGAGCGCCTCGCGAAGGAGATTCTCGAGCACGCGCCCGTAGTGGATCGCGCGCAGGAAGAACAGGATGCGCAACCGCTGCTCGGCGCGCTCGCCACGGCCCGAGGGTTCGCGGACGCTGGTCCGGATGGCCGACACGACCGCGGCGAAGCCTACGATCCGCACGAACGTGCGTCAATGATCGAGCCCTTTCGGGGATCGACTAAAATCGGGCGACGCGTTACGGCGCGGTAGCACTCGTCGGGGCCGCGGGCCGCAACTCGGGGGAGGATCACCACGTGAACCAAACGACACGTCAACTCGTCGTCTTCGTGCACGTGCCGAAGACGGGCGGCACGACGCTGATGACGTGTCTGGTTGCGTCCGAGCCGCACAGCCTCCGGGTGCTCAACTTCTTCAAGGGCGGCGGCGGGACGGCTCCCGCGTCGATGTACCGGCACGTCGTACGCGCAGTCCGCGAGCAGCCGGCCGTCCGGCTCCTGTACGGCCACACCCCGTTCGGGATCCACGGTTCGATGCCCGCCGATTGGGACGTGCGTTACATCACGCTGCTCCGCGACCCCGTGGAGCGCGCGGTCTCGCACTATTTCCACCAGGTGGAGCTCGATGCTCAGGGGGAGCGCGAGCCGGCGAACCGGAAGCCGATCGACGAGGTCCCGCTCGGGCGCGCATTCTCGGACGTTCTCTACGTGCCCGACAACCTGCAGACGCGGATGCTCTGCAGCGAGCCCGCGCCGTTCGGCGCGGTGACGCGCGAGCTGCTCGAGCAGGCGAAGGAGAACCTCCGCACCCGCTTCGCGGCGTTCTGTCTCGTCGAGCGCTTCGACGAGTCGCTGATCGTCCTGCAACGTCGGCTCGGCTACGACGGCGCCGTCTATGCGCGCAGCCGCGTGAACGGCGGGCGTCCCCGCGCCGAGGCGATTCCCTCCGAGATCGCCGAAGCAGCTCGAGAAGCCAATCGCCTCGACGCCGAGCTCTACGCCTTCGCGAACGAGCTCTTCGATTCACTGCCGGAGCTGGCCGATCCGGGCTTCCAGGCCGATCTCTCCGGCCATCTCGAGCGGCAGGCGAACGCGCCGGACGACCCCGAGCAGATTCGGCGCCAGGCGCGCCGCGCCGGCCGGTCGACACGCGCGCAGGAGGTCACCGGCGGGCCACGCCGGCGCGGCCGCCGCTCGAATCGCGAGACGGCTCCGGCCGGCGCCACCGACGGCTCGCCGGCGCGGCAGCTCCTGCTCTTCGTGCACGTGCCGAAGGCTGCCGGAACGACCGTCACCCGGCTGCTGCGGACGGCGGAGCCGAAGACCTGGCACACCGCGAACGTCTTCAAGGGCGGCGGCGGCGTCGCGCTCGAGCCCCAGTACGAACAGATCGTGGAGAAGATCCGCGAGCACGCCGATGCGCGCTTCCTCCACGGCCACACGCCGATCGCCATTCACTCGTTCATGCCGGACGACTGGCAGGTCCGCTACGTCACCTTCCTCCGCAACCCCGTCGAGCGCGCGCTCTCGCACTACTTCCGGCAGGTCGAGCTCGCGGGGGCCGGCCGTCGCTCCGGGAGTCAGACGAACGAGCTCCAGCCGATCACGGACGTGCCGCTCGAGCAGCGCTTCTCCGGCGTCCAGTACGTTCCGGACAACCTGCACACGCGGATGCTCTGCGGCCTGCCGCGGCCGTTCGGCGACGTCACGGAGGAGATGCTCGAGCTGGCGAAGGAGAACCTCAGAACACGCTTCGCGGTCGTCGGGCTCGTCGAGCGGATCGACGAGTCGCTCGTCATCCTGCTGAAGCGGCTCGGCATCGAGAGCTACCAGTTCCGCGGCGAGCACCGGGTCAACTCGCGACGACCGCGCGCGGAGGACGTCCCGCAGGACGTCCAGGAGATCGCCGAACGAGCCAATCGCTTCGACGTCGAGCTCTACCGGTACGCGCTCGAGCTGTTCGCGGAGGCACCCGAGCTCGCCGCGCCCGGCTTCGACGAGGAGGTCGAGGAGCTGCGCGAGGCGCAGGCGGCCGCCAACGCGGGTCGTCAGCAGCGGCGGGCGCGACGGGCCGAGAAACGGGCGACGCGCTCCGGCGCCGGAGCGGAGGGCCAGGCCCGCCGGAGCCGCCGCGCGGCCACGAGAGCCGCAGGCGGCGAGCCGGCAGAGCCGCCGACTCCCGCCCGGCAACCGCGCGCGCCGCGGCCACGTCAGCGCCGGCGCGCGGCCGGCGCCGACGAAGGCGGTTAGATCAGGGGCCCTAGTCCGACGCTCGCGCCGGCTGGAGATCCGTGCGGCGCTCGTACACGAGGACGCGGCCCTTGTTGGCCCAGTCCATGCGCTCCTCGAGATCCGGCCGGCGGGCGAAGCCCTCGAGGACGAACAGGCACCGCAGGAACGGCTTCGCGAGCAGCGTGATGTGGGTCGGATCGACGTCGAACTGCGTCGTGAAGTCGAGGAGCTCGGTCGGGTTCGGGTGGAAGCGCGTGGTCACGTAGACGTAGCGAGCGCTGACGCGGCACAACTCCGCCACCGTCTGTCGAACCTGGAGGACGGTCAGGTGCTCGATCACCTCTCGGCAGATGACGAGGTCGAACGAGGCGTCGGCGGCCTCCAGCTTCTCCACGGGACCGATCGAGATCCTGCCGCGCACCTCGTCGGGGGCCAGGGCGACGGTCGCCGGGCTGAAGTCCACGCCGTTCACCTCGAGCCCGAGCTCCTGGAGGAAGAGCATCAGGAAGCCGGGTCCGCAGCCGACGTCGAGGACGCTGCTGGGCGCGAAGGTCTCCTTGATCAGCGTCGGGTTCCGGTCCTCGACGCGGCGCCGCGTCTCGAGGTCGTACCGGTTGCCGCCCTCGCGCCACTCCGCCGCGAAGTACTCCTCGTCGTAGTGGCCGAAGCCGACCGGCTTCTGCGCCAGCACCGCCTGCTCGAACTCGTCGACGATCGTCTCGAGCTGTGTGATCTCCGTACTGGTCACCGCGAAGGAACCTCCTCGTCGACGCCCTGCCGTCCGGGCGTGGACGCCCCTCCCGCCGCGTGCCGGGGCTCGAGCCCGCCGGCTGGCGAACCGAGCATCCTCCCGACGAGGTCGACGGCGTCGACGTGCATGAGCGAGAACTCCGTATCGGTCAGACGAACGAGCTGCTCCGTCCAGTCGATGTCGACCGGTCGCAGGCCCTGCCCCTCGGAATAGAGCCCGACGCTCGGGACGCCGTGCGCGGCCGCGACCTGGCAGAGCGACCCGTACGTCCCCACGAATCCCTGCGAACGGCTGATCGCAAACGTCTGAACGGCAAGGTTCTGCGTCGGCTCGAGGTCCTCGATCAGGCGCACGACCCCCTTCCTCGCCGTGATCTCGAACGGGCTCGTCCGCTCGCCGAGCGGCGGGTCGAGCACGACGACGGGCATCTTCGCCGCGATCCGGTCGATCAGGTCCTCGATCGCCGCCACGTTGCTCGGACTAGACGGGAACGCGGGGGTGAAGCCGAACTGAACCGCCACGAACCGCGGCGGGAGCTTCCGCTCGAGCGCCGGGTCGGCGCCGGCGCGCAGCCGCCGCATGTCGAGAACGCTCTCCCCGGCGCGCATCGGCGCGGAACCGGCCCAGACGGCGCTGAGCGCCCGGTGCATCGCCGAAGGCCGCAGGAACATCACCCGTCCGCCCGCGTTCTCGGCGACGTATGCCTCGACGAGCTCGACGATCCCCTGCGTCTGCACCTCGCCGTCGGTCTCGGCGAAGGCCTGCGAGCGGCTCGCCTGACGGTAGACGGAGAAGTCGACGAGGTGAAGCAGGTCGAGGTACCCGTCGCAGACGTTGCGGTACCAGCTCTTGTTGCCGCCGCGCGAGATCGCGATCAGGTTCGACGGCTCGAGATCGTAGTTCTGCGTCGCCCAGCGGAGGAAGGGAATCCAGTAGAGGATCTCGGAGCCGGCATCGTGCAGCCACGGCCCCACCGCGACGATCGCGCTCCGCTTCTTGCTGTACAGCGCGACGCGCCGCACCTCCTTCCGCACGTCGACGAGCGGGCTGCGCGGCTGGACGGGAGCCTGAGCCTCCGGAACGCGGCGCTGCGGCAACAGCTTCCACTTGCGGACGGGCGGCAGCGGACGCGAGAGCAGCACGAGCGGCGTCAGCAGCGCCGTGATCAGGCGATCGCCCGCGGACGGCTCCTCGGGTTCCGGCTTCGGGATCCGCGTGAGCTCCTCGACGGCGTCGACGAAGATCGGCGTCGCCGGCCGGTCGAGGCCCCGCGGCCTGACGAACAGCTCGATGAACCGCTGCGTCTGCTCGTGGTCGATCTCGCCGTTGACGGCGCGCGCCAGGTTGTCGACGAGCGAGTCCATCGAGTCGGCGACGTGGAGATGGCCACCGTTCTCCTCGAGCAGGTAGTGGAAGTGCAGCGTCCCCTCCTGCGTGTCCGAGAATCCGTCGTCGAGGACGGTGTGGACGGTGCGGCCGACGATGCCGGCCTCGATGAGGGCGCTCGTGTTGATCCCGACCACCGCGGCGCTGTGGAACATCGAGTCGTAGAAGCCGGCGCGCGAGACCTCGTCGACCGGCGGTTCTCCGGCCGGCGGCCAGATGACGGCGCCGCCGAAGGGGCGGAGGTCGGCGTCCGCCCATTGCTTCGCGTTCTGCGGGTGCGGGCGCACGAGCACGCCGACGTCGCGGAGCGGCGAGTCGTCGCGCCGCAGCCGCTCGAGGAGCCGCTCGACGAACGGCACCTCGTCCGGCGCGATGAACGGCGACGAGCAGAGGTAGATGACGTACGGCTTCTCGGGAGCGAGACCGACGAGCTCGCAGAACTCGGCGCGGCTCCAGCGCGGGCGCTGCTCGAACCAGCCGTCGAAACGCTGCGCGCCGGTGACGACGACGCTCTCCGGATCGAGTCCGTGCAACTCGGCCGCCTCGCGCCGCTGGATCTCGTTCCAGACGAAGACGCGGTCCGGCTGGATCTTCACCAGCCCCTTGTTCGTCAGGTTGTCCCAGCTCGCGACGAAGAGCGCTGTGCGGATTCCGAGCCTCCGCGCAGCGCGCAGGTAGTCGGCCTCGGACGAGCCGATCGAGAGGTACGGCGACGAGACGACGAGGTCCGGCTGGAAGTCGCTGATCGTCTTCGTGACGAGGTCCGGGACCGGCAGCGTCCGCTCGATCCGCAGCAGCGCCCGCACGAGCAGGTTCGAGTAGCGCGCGCCCCTGAACCTCCCCAGCACGGCGACGAAGAGCGTGATCGCCGCAGCGAGCGGGAAGCCCACCTCCGCGCGACCGGTGTACAGCTTCTCGATCACGCGCTCGCGGAGCGCCTTCGCGTGCCGGTAGCGCGGGTGGAGATAGCGGGCGTAGTCGGCGAGCGTCCTGACCGCCCAGACGACGTTCTGCCAGCCGTCCCGCCCCGGGCTGCGCAGCACGCTCACGCTGATGTTCGGGTACTCCTCGCCGAGCCGCTCCGCGAAGCGGTCCGACATGCTCTTGCTCTTCCGCAGCATCGCGATGTGAATGCGGTAGCCGCGCGCGAGCAGCCCTCGCAGGACGTCCTCGTAGTTCCGGGCATAGCCCGGGTGGAGGAGCGTGACGAGGATCCGGACCGCCCGCTCGGAGCTGTCCGCGCCTCGCTTGCGGCGAGCCTTCACGCCGGCACCGCCTCGGCGCGGCCGTCCACGGGCGCAAGCGTCTCGAGCAGCGCCGTGTGGCGCGTCGACACGGTCTCGAGCGATCCGCCGGTCTGGATCGCGGCGCGGCGGGCCACGGCGAGATGCGACGAGAGGAAGTGCCGCCGGTCGGAGTAGAAGGCGATCGAGCGGATCCCGTACAGCGGCGCGAGGTAGGAAAGGCCGCCGTACGTCCCGACGAACGCGCGCGCGCGGCTGATCGCGACGCTCTGCACGTGCAGGTTGACGTTCGGCGGAACGCCGTCGAGCAGCGGGATGACCCGGTCCCTCGCTTCGATGGCCGCCTCCGCGTGGTCGTCGAGCTCGAGGCCGGTGTTGAGCGCCACGACCGGTGTGTTCGCCGTGAGCCGGGCGACCGCCTGCTGGACGGCCGCTCGGTTCGCTCGCACGTCGGGGAACGACGGCCGGAAGTAGAACTTGACCGCGACGTAGTCCTCGTCGGGAAGCTTCGCCGTCCATTCGTCCTGCGGCGGCTGCGGGAGGCGGACGACCTTGGTGTGGCCGAACACGTGGTCGACCGGCGCGCCGCCCTTCCAGAACTTCCGGAAGAGCCCGTACATCAGCGAGGGATGGAGCAGCGAGCGCCGGTCCCAGGAGAGCCGACCGCCCGCGCGTTCGAGCACCGCGCGATCCCACTTGTCGAACTCGTCCTGCTTCTGCCCGCCGAGATCGTCCCAGCGGGCCTGCATGTGGGCCCGGAACTCGGCGGGAGTCATGTAGTCGAAGACGTCGAGGTAGGACGAGCCGATGCCCTGGTACCACGAGGCGGTGCCGCCGCGCGAGACGATCACGATGCGCGCGGGATCGATCTCGAACCGCTCGACGAGGAAGCGGAGGAACGGCACCCAGTACAGGACCTCGAAGCCGACCTCGGAGAGCCAGGGCCCCGCGACGATCGTGCCCTTCCCGGCGACGGCGCGCCGAATGGTCTCGGACGTCTCGAGCCAGCGCTGCGCCTCGTCCGTGAGCGGCGCGGCCGGCTCGACCCGCCGCGCCCTGGGCCAGCTCAGGCGGCTCATCGCCGAGCGGGCTCGGCGTTGAACAGCAGGAGCTGGGCCGGAACCTTCTCGCGGGCCTGCACGTGCCGTTCCGCGATCGAGGCGACCAGGGCCGAGTCGGTCACGATCACGTCGCGGGCTCGCACGTTGAGGTCGACGAGGGAGGGAAAGCGCTCGTTCAGGAACTCCACGATCTCCTGGAAGCGAGCGCGCTTCTGCAGAACCTGCGGATCGAACTCGACCTCGACGGCGGCCGTCGTGGGCAGCTTCTTCGCGGCGCGCAGCACCTCGAACGGGTTCGGGACGCCGCTGATGCGCAGGAGCTTCACGTCCTCCAGCTCGACGCCGTCGTGTCCGTTCAGCCCGTCCAGCGTCAGGTGCGGCACGGCCACGGCCCTGTTCTTGGCCAGCGCCGACGCCGCGTCGTCGCCCCGGAGCACGCGGTACGAGCCCCACGCTCGCTTTCGGCGCTCGACGACGAGTCCGTCGCGGTCGGTGACGGTTGCACAGATGACGTGCACTCTGTCTGTGACGCCGGCCAGCACGGCGTTCGCCTGCAGAAGCCGGCAACGATCAGGGTTGGTGTCGACGGAGACGGCGCGGCTGAAACCGTGGTCACGGATGGCCGCGAGCACGGTCGCGCCGACCTCCGAGCCGATGTCGACGTAGACCCTCGGCTCGTCGTCCCGGAGCCTTCCGAGCTCCTGCAGGAGCGAGACCGCCTTCCTCAGCCGCCGCACGCTCGCGCTCGGCCGCCCCGGCTTCGCGAAGAGCAGACGCCCCTCGCCCTTCTCTCCCGTGCGGACCAGGAAGACGTGTCCGTCGTCGCTCTGGACGCCGACGATCGGGGTCGCGTCGGCGGCGCCGGAGAAGAACCGCGCGCGCTGGTCCGACTCCTCCTTGGCCGCCTCCCGCTCCTCGGTCTCCAGCGGGTCGGTCTCGTCGCCCCACTGGATGAGCGAGCGCGGGGGCTGCCGACGCTGGGCTGCCCGGCGGGCTGCGCGCTCGCGCGCCGCTTCGCTCTCGTAGGCGGTGTCGGTCATCTCCCTTTCCTCTTCGCCTTCCGAACGACGACCGGAAGCCGGCCTCGCCGCATCCCGAGCCGAAGTTGCGCGGGGTTCCCCACCCTCGCTGACCCTCATCCGCAGGTTAGCACGGTCGGGTGAGCGTTTCGAGCAGGTGGTCCCAGCTGCGGCTCCGGGCGAACTTCATCGCGTTCACGGAGATCGACCTGAGCGTCAGGGGATCCGTGGGAAGCGTGTCGCACTGGTTGATGTCGATCACGTTCTCCAAGTGCACCAGGCCGCTCGGGGAATGCTCGTCGAGATTCGTGACGACGACCGCGCCGTGCTCCATCGCCGCCGCGACGGTGCCGTTGTTGTCGCGAACGCCGCCGGGAAAGAACGCGCTGAAGAACGTGGAGCGCAACAGGTAGTTGTAGACGCTCACGTCGGAGAGATTCCCGAGGAAATAGAGGTGGCGCGGAAAGATCTCCCTCATCTGGTCGAAGACGATCTCGCCGTCCTTCATCGAAGCGGTCTCATGGTTCGCGCTCGAGACGTAGACGGCGTACGTGTGGCCGGAGGAGTCGAGAAGCGCTCGCAGCCGTGCGAACATCCGCGACTGGATCTTGTGCGCCATCCCGAACAGGAACACGGAAACCGCGGTTGGCTCGAAGTGCCTCGAGTCGAGGATCAGGCCCGGCGACCAGACAGTCTCGGGATTCGACGTCAGCGAGCGCACCTGCTTCTCGATCAGCCTGTTCCCGCAGAACACCCGCTCGGCCTCGCGAACGATCCGCTCCTCGAGCAGCGATGCCTGGAAGTCGTGCAGGTAGACGGCGCTCGACCATTCGACGGTGTCGAGCAGCGCAGCGAGCCGATCGCGCTCCGGCGGCTTGAACTCGGAGATCTTGAACGACAGAAACGGCCGGCCGGTCCTCGGGAGCTGCTCGTCGAACAGGAAGCGCAGCGGCAGGCCCAGCCGCTCGGCGAGGATCTGGTTGAAGCGCGCAACTCCGGAGGTGAAGCCGTCGAGCCGATGCGTCACCACGAAGTCGTAGGCCTGAGCCGCGGACGACGGCGAGGATGCACCGGCGGCGGCCGCCTGGAGGGTCGTGACGGGCGGATGCGCGGCGGGGCCGGCGCCGCCCGGCAGGGTCGAAACCGTCGACCCACCGACCTGCGGCTCAGCGCCGTTCAGTAAGCGTCTCTCGGTCACGCGTCAGGGATCGGGGAAATCGAGAAGCCAGCCCGGCGCGGCCGGTTCAGTCTCAGGATCATACCGCGCGAGGGATTCGTCAAGGTCATCGCGGCACCGCCTCACCGGCGCCGGCACGCTCGACGACCTGCCGCAGAAGCTGGGTCGAGGAGCCGAGGACAGTGTCGACGAACACCACCTCGCCTCCGCCGTCGCGACACGCTTCGAGCTCCTCCGCCGGCAACCTGCCGCGCCAGTCCGCACCCTTCACGTAGTACCTCGGCTGGACGAGTCGCAGCACGTCGACGGTCGCCGCCTCCGCCAGGTGGGTGTAGGCCACGTCGCGAAACGCGTCGATGACACGGGCCCGCTGTTCCTGCGTCAGGAGCGGCGGGTGCTTCGGTCGGATCCACGAGTCGGGCGCGAGGTTGCACAGCACCGGCAGGCCGAACTCGGCCGCGGCGGCGAAGTAGGCGACGTGCCCGTCGTGGATCGGATCGAAGCCGCCGTCGACCATCGTCACGCGCCCTCTCAGGCGTTCGAGCCCGTCGGCGTCGACGATCAAGCCCCGTCTCCGTCGCCGTTCTTGACGTAGACGTAATGGTGCTTCGCGAACCGGTTCGTCGCACCGGTCGAGTGGATGCTCGCGAGGTGCACCGAGTTCGCCTCCGCCACTCGCGTCATCTCCTCCGCGTAGCGCTCCGCGTTCCGCGGGCTCTGCCAGATGACCGCGGCGCCGCCGGGAGCGAGCAGCGGCACGGCCCAGTCGAGCACGACATGCGCGCCCGAGACGCCGCGGCAGGTCACGAGGTCGCGCGTGCCCTGTCCCGCCTCCCAGGATTCGGCACGGCCCCGGACGACCTCGACGTTGTCGAGCCCCATCGCCTTCGCGGTGCGCTCCAGGAAGTCGCAGCGCTGCCCGCGTTCCTCCAGCAGCGCGACGTGCGCGTCGGGCAGGCCGACGGCGAGCACCAGCCCCGGGAAGCCGCCGCCGCTTCCGATGTCCGCCATCCGCCGGGCCGAGCGCACCTCCTCGAGCTCGAGGGCCGCGAGGGAGTCGGCCATCCGGTTCGTCGCGCCCGTGCCCCACTTCTTCTGCAGGTACTCGGCATCGCTCTTGAGCTCCCGGACGAGCGTGTCGAGCGCGTCCGCCGCGCCGGCCTCGAGCCCGTGGCGCGCGACGAGCGCCTCGATCTCCGCGCGGACGTCGACCGGAGCCCCGGCCGCATCCGGACGGTCCCTCCGGCGCACTTTCTCCGCACCGGCCATCCGGCGCCGCTTCATGCCTCTCTCCTCCGCAATGCCCGCCAACCCCCTTCGCAGCCGCGACCAGTCATTCGGCGGGCACGGATGTTATCGGCCGCTCCGGCGCGCGGGAGCCCCTAGCCGCGGCGACCAGCGCCTCGACCGCCCGGGGATCGCCGGCGCGGACGAGCTCGTACGCGCGCGGCTCGGCGTTCTCGAGCATCGCTGCGAGGTGGATCGCGTTGAACGTCTCGAGCGAGTAGAGCGCGTGCGTCGGGACGTCGACGAGCGGCCCGAGGTACGAGAAGCCGCCATAGGTCGAGAGCAGCGCGGAGGCGCCGGCGACGATCTCGGTCTGGACGGCGAGGTTCTCGCGCGGCTCGAGGTCGCCGATCAGGCGCACGCCGCTCGGGGTGCTCGTCCATTCGGCGTGGTCGTCGAGCGGCGACCGCGTCGCCATCACGACGACCTCGGTCACCTCGGACAGCGAGGTCAGGAGCTCGTGCAGGAACCGCCGGTTCGCGGCCGTGTCCGGGAAGCACGTGTTGAAGTACGGCTTCACGGCGACGTAGTCGGCCGGCAGATCGAGCGCGTCCAGACGCCGGGCGGTCCGCGCGAGCGGCCGGAAGCGCGCTTGATCGCGAACGCTCGAGACCGGCTCGAGCCCGTCCCAGACGTGGCGGAACTGCCGGTACACGAGCCTCGGGTGGAGGATCGTCGCCTCCTGCATCGGCGCCGCGAGCCGGCGAATCAGCTCACGTTCGAGGGCGCCGATGCGGATCTGGCGAGCGTGGCCCGCGGCCTGTCGCTGACGGTGGAGCGCCGGCACGAACTCCCCTGCGGGCATCAGGTCGAAGACCTCGACGCTCCGGCTTGCGAAGTCCCCGTACCAGGCGCCCGCACCGCCGCGCGTGAAGGAGACGACCCGATCGGGATCGACGTCGTGCCCGGCGAGGAGACGGCGGAGGAACGGGATCCAGTAGAGAAGCTCGAAGCCGACCTCGCCGATGAACGGCCCGGCGACGACGGGGCCGTCGTGCTTCGCCGCACGCGTCAGCGCGTGGAGCGTCCGCCGGCAGCCGAGCTCGCGTTCGATCGCCTGGTGGACGGTGCCGCCGATGGCGATGGGCGAGCGCTTGCGCGCGAGCCTCGCGAGCCGCCTGAGCGGGGCGACCCGGGTCACCGCCCGAGACGCAGCTCGGCGGGCTCCCGTTCCGCCAGGGCTGCGAGGACCGAGGCGGAGATGCCGTCGCCGTCGAGGCCGTGAGCGGCGAGCACCTCGTCGTTGCCGCCGCTGTGCGGCACCTCCGTCACTCCGAGCTTGTGGACGCGCGAGGCGGCCTCAGGCGCCTGCGCGGCCAGCGCGGCGAGGACGGCGTCGCCCTGACCGCCCGAGACGTAGTGGTTGTCGAGCGTGAAGATCGTCGCGCCCGCGGCGACCTCGGCGAGCCAGGCGCCGTCCACGTCGCGCAGCCAGGGGAGTGCGACGACGCCGGCCTCGAGCCCCTGCTCGGCGAGGAGGTCGGCCGCCCGCCACGCGCCGGCGACCATGATCGGCCCCGCGCCGACGAGCACGACGTCTCCGCCCTGGCGCAGGACCGTGCCCCGGCCGGGGACGAGCTCGTCGACGTCGGGCGGGTCGAAGCCGATCGCCCACGGCACGCTGACGAGCCGGAGGTAGACCGAGCCGGGCGCCCGGTGGACGATCCACTCGAGGACGGCGCGCAGCTCGTTCTCCGAGAACGGCTCGAGCAGCGACATTCCAGGCATGGCGCCGAGTGCCGAGATGTCGCGGACGGATTGATGAGAATGGCCCGGGCCGCCCGGGACGAGACCGGCGAGCGAGCCGACGTAGACGACCTTCGAGCCCTCTGTCGCGTTGTTGTAGATCTGCTCGTTCGGCCGCGTCGAGAGGAAGCACGCGAAGGAGTGCACGACCGGCAGGAGCCCGGCGAGCGCCATCGTCCCGGCCTGCGAGACCATGTCCTGCTCCGCGATGCCGCACTCGAAGAAGCGCTCGGGGAAACGCTCGCGGAACGGCACGAGCGCGGTGTCGAGGCGGAGGTCGGCGTCGAGCGCGACGAGCCGGGGCTCGCGCTCGGCCTGCTCGCAGAGGAGCTCGCCGTAGGTCGGCCGGACGAGGTACTGGCGCTGCGGCGGCGCGGAGCGGTGCGCCGGCGGCTCCGCCTCGACGAGCTCGACCGGGCCGGCGCCGAGCCGGTCGAGCCGCGCGTCGAGCCGGGCCTTCACCTGCTCGACCGCGCGCTCGTACTCGTCGGGCGTCGGCGCGCCGGAGTGGTACCCGTAGAGCGCCGTGTCCGTCTTCGGCAGGTGCCCCTCGGGCTCCATGAACGAGACGCCGCCGCCCTTGCGCGTCCGCGCGACGAGCGCCTTCGGCAGCCCGCTCGGGCGCGCGTCGAGCTCGTCCAGCGCCCCGGCGAGCGCGCGGAAGTCGTGCCCGTCGCAGCTCCCGACCTCCCAGCCGAAGGCGCGGAGCTTGCCCTCGAGGTCGCCGAGGTCGTTCACCTCCGAGACCCAGGTGTCCGACTGGACGAGGTTCCGATCGACGATGACGGTGATCTCGGCGAGACGCCGGTTCGCCGTCTGCTGCAGCGACTCCCAGAACTGGCCCTCCTGGAGCTCGCCGTCGCCGGTGAGGACGTAGACCCGTCCCGGGCGGCCCTGGAAGCGGTTCGCGAGCACGAAGCCGCGCGCCTTCGAGACGCCCATCCCGAGCGAGCCGGTGCTCGTCACGACCTCGGGGGTCCGGACGACGTCCGGGTGCCCGGGCAGTCCGCCGAAGCGGCGCAGGCCGTGGATCAGCTCCCAGTCGAGCTTCCCGAGGCCGAGCAGGATCGCGTACAGACCGGGAACGTCGTGGCCCTTCGACGAGAAGTAGCGGTCGCCGTCGCGCAGGACCTCGAGGTGGAGCCACGAGACGACGTCGATCGAGCTGAGCGTCGTGCCCGGATGGCCCGAGCCCGCGCGCTCGATCATGTAGAGCGCGTTCAGCCGACAGGCGTCGGAGAAGGCCGCGGCACGCTCGTGCCGGTCGCCGCCGAGCGCGAGGATGCGCTCGAACTCGCTGCGGGGCACGTAGCGGAGGCTCATGCCGTCACCAGCGCAAACGGGGCGTGATCGACGCGCGGGAGCCGGGCCTCGCCCCGCTCGAGCAGCTTCTCGGCCGCCTCGAAGTCGCCGGGGTAGTCGATCGAGAAGCCCTCGGCGCCGGTGGTGAAGAACGGCGCGAGGCGCGTTCCGGCGATGCTCCCGAGCTCCAGCGCAGCGCGCGTCCACGCGATCTCGAGGCTCGAGTTCTGGACGTAGACCTCGGGCAGGCTCTGGTACTGGCTCGAGTGGTAGGGCACACGGCCGGTTGGCTGGTCGAGCAACGGCTCCATCACGTCCTCCTTCACGACCCACATCTTGCCCGGATGCTGCTTGCACAGCTCGACGGCCCGGATCGAGTCGACCCTGTCGCCGAGCGCGAGGAACGAGTCCCAGGCCCGGAGGATCGTCTCCGCGGCGCGGAACGGGCTCGTCGGACGCAGGAGCGAGAAGGCGTCGAAGCGCCGCCCGTCCGCGTCGAGCACGCCGAGCATGTGGAGGACCATCTCGATGTCGGGCGAGGTCGAGGTCGCGAGCTCGGCCGGCCGGAGCTCCGGCACCTCGGCGCCGTAGTGACGCGCGACGGCGGCGATCTCCTCCGAGTCCGTCGAGACGACGACGGCGTCGAAGATCCCGGCCTCCTGCGCGGAGGCGATCGAGTAGGCGATCAGCGGGTGGCCGGCGAGGGGTCGGACGTTCTTCCCGGGCACGCGCTGCGAGCCGCCGCGCGCGGGGATCAGCGCCAGCGCGGAAGGCACCTAGACCGACCCCGGATCGTGGCCCACGTAGATCGTCTTCCAGTCCGAGTAGACGTCGAGCGCCTCCGTGCCCGCCTCCCGCCAGCCGGTGCCGGAGTCGCGCTCGCCGCCGAACGGCACGTGTGGCTCGAAGCCGTAGGTCGGGCCGTTGACGGAGACGCCGCCTGCCACGATCCGCCGCTGGAACTCCTGTGCACGGTGGACGCTCTCCGTCCAGATCGCGGCGGTGAGGCCATACGGGCTCGCGTTGGCCGCGCGGAGCGCCTCGTCGAAGCTCGAGACGCGGTGGAGCGTCGCGATCGGGCCGAACAGCTCCGTGCAGGCGATCTCCGAGTCGAGCGGCGCGCCCTCGACGATCGTCGGGCCGATGTAGAAGCCGCCGTCGCGGCCCTCGCCGGTCAGGCGCTCACCGCCGGTGAGGACCGTCGCGCCCGCCTCGCGCGCGCGCTCGACCGCGGCGAGCATCCGGTCGAGCTGGCGCCCGTTGATCACCGGGCCGAAGTCGTGCTCGTCGCCCGGGCCGACGCGCTGTGCGCTCGCCCGCTCGAGCAGAAGCTCGCGGAAGCGGTCGTAGACGGCGTCGAAGACGATGATCCGGCTGCCCGCGGCACAGCGCTGGCCGGCGTTCGAGAAGGCTGCGAGCGCGGCGACGCCGGCGGCCTTCTCGAGGTTCGCGTCGTCGCAGACGACGAGCGGGTTCTTGCCGCCGAGCTCGAGGCAGACCTTCGCGAGCCGCTCGCCGGCGACCCGGGCGATCATCCGGCCGACGCCCGTCGAGCCGGTGAAGCTGACGACGGCGACGCGCGGATCCTCGACGAGCGGCTGCCCGGCCTCGGGGCCGAAGCCGTGCACGAGGTTGAGGACGCCCGCGGGGAGGCCCGCCTCCGCGGCGCGCGCGGCGAACGCGTTCGCCGTCTCGGGCGCGTCCTCGGACGGCTTCAGCACGGCCGTGTTCCCGCAGAGGAGCGCCGGGAAGACCTTCCAGGCGACGTTCGCGATCGGCGTGTTCGCGGCGATGATCAGCCCGGCGACGCCGAGCGGCTGCCGGACGGTCATCGCCTGGCGGTTCGGCGTCGCGCTCGGGATCGTCCGTCCGTAGAAGCGGCGGCCCTCGCCGGCGACGAAGTAGCCCATCTCGATCGCACCGTCGGTCTCGCCGCGCGCGTCCTTCGGCGACTTGCCGGTCTCGGCCGCGACGACCGCGGCCACGTCCTCCCTGTCGCGCTCGAGCAGCTGCGTGATTCGGCGCAGGATCCGCCCGCGTTCCTCGACCGGCCGCAGCGCCCAGTCCTCCTGCGCGGCAGCAGCGGCCGAGATCGCCGCGTCGACGTCGACGGGTCGCGAGCGGGCGACGAGGCTCAGCACCTGGCCGGTCGCCGGCGCGAGCTTCTCGAAGGTCTCGCGGCCGGCGGCGGCGCGCTCCTCGCCGGCGATGACGTTCGCGACACTCCGAACCTCCTTCTCCACCGCGAGCGTCATGCCGTGAACCCGCCGTCGACGCGCAGCTCGTGGCCGGTGAGATAGGAGGACGCGTCCGAGCAGAGGAAGAGCATCGGCCCGCGCAGGTCGTCGAACGTCGCCATCCGCCCGAGCGGCACGCGGGCGCAGTACTTGCGGAGGAACTCCGGGTCCTGGCCGCCCTCGACGCCTCCCGGCGAGAGCGCGTTCACGCGCACGCCGTTCGGGCCCCAGAGTCGTGCGAAGTAGCGGGTCACGTTGAGCACGGCGGCCTTTGACGCCCCGTACGCCGCCGGCTTGAGGAACGGCGGGTCGAGGTCGAAGTGATCATAGAAGGACTGCTCGGGGGCGATCGACGCGTATAGCGAGCCGATGTTGACGATCGACCCGCGGCCGGCGTCGCGCATGGCCGAGCCGAACACCTGCGTGGCGTTGAACGTGCCCGCCAGGTTGACGTCGACGACGCGACGGAAGGCGTCGAGCGGCGCGTCCTCGATCGTCGTCGTCGTCCCCTTCCCGGGCGGGATGTCGATTCCGGCGTTGTTCACGAGCACGGACGGCGTGCCGAAGTCGCGCTCGATGCGCTCCCGCACCTGCTGGAGCCGAGCCCGGTCGGTGACGTCGGCCTCCTCGAGCGCCGCGCAGGCGTCGGCATCGCCGGAGCGCGCGTCGACGCCGACGACCACGGCGCCGGCGTCGCTGAGCGTCGACGCCCAGACGGGGCCGAGGTTGCCCAGCGCGCCGGTGACGATCGCTACGCGGCCGTCAAGCCGGAACCGTGGATCCATCCATCCGCGAGACCCGGACTCCGACCTGCGCGCCCGCGCCCTCCTCCGACGGCTCGAGCATCTCCCAGGTCAGCGCCTGGTCCTCGACGAGCGGCTCGCGCAGCCTCATGCCGACCACGCGGTCCAGCTCGTACGGCGGCATGCCGTCGCCCGGCGACTTGAGCGCGAGATCCTCCACGGTGAGCAGGTGGCCGGCCGGCAGCTCCCTGCGCGCGACGATCTTCTTGGCCATCTTCGTCGCCGCGGGCACCTCGCTCGGGTAGATCGTCTTCTCGCGCTGACCGAAGGCCATGCGGGCCCGCTTGAGATCGCGGACGAGCTTCGCGAGTCCCTGCGGCTCGAGCGAGAACGCGTGGTCGGTCCCGCGCATCGCGCGGTTCAACGTGAAGTGCTTCTCGATGATCCGCGCGCCGAGGGCGTACGCGGCGACGGCGATCGCGATCCCGTTGTCGTGGCCGGAGAAGCCGACGATGGTGTCGGGGAACTCGTCGCGGTACGTCTGGATCACGCGGAGGTCGAGCTCGGACCAGTCGGCCGGGTAGCCCGCGGTGCACTGGAGGATCGCCACGTCCGGGTTGATCTCGGCGACCGTCTCGTGCGCGCGGCGGACGTCGTCCAGCGTGCCGTGGCCCGTCGAGAAGACGATCGGCTTGCCGATCTCGGCGACGTAGCGCAAGAGCGGCGTGTTCGTGAGGTCGCCGGAGGCGATCTTGTACGCCGGCATGTCGAGGTCGGCCAGGAAGTCCGCGCTCGCGAAGTCGAACGCGGTCGAGAAGAACGTGATCCCGAGGTCCTCGGCGTAGTCCTTCAGCTCGAGGTACTCGGCCTTGCCGAACTCGAGCGCGTCGCGGTGCTGACCGTAGGTCGCCCCGAAGCTGTTCTCGTTGTCGTAGGGCTTGTCGAGGAGCTCGCGCGTGTAGAGCGTGCGATTCTCGCGCTTCTGGAGCTTGACGGCGTGGGCGCCTGCCTTGGCCGCAGCCTCGAACAACAGCATCGCCTGGGTGAGCGAGCCCTGGTGGTTGTGACCCACCTCCGCGATGACGTAGCAATCCGACGAGTCGCTGATCTCGAACCCGTCGATGGTCAAGCTGCGAAACCCAAAATCCCCAGCGTCAGTCACGCCACGCCTCCTCTCCCGTGAAACGGCAAAGCCCCCCCAGACCAGGCTGGCTCCTTATCCGAGGCCCATTAATGCCACAGGAAGCGGCCGATTGCAAGTGAGGAGGACGGCGCGGCCGCCGTCTAGACTCGCTCCGGCGATGGCTCTGGACGTCGTCATCGTCTCCTTCCGGAGCCGTGAGCTGCTCCGTGAATGCCTGCATTCGCTACGCGAGCGCCCACCCCTGCGTCCGTTGCGCGTCTTCGTGGTCGACAACGCGTCGGGCGACGGCACCGTCGAGCTGGTACGCGGCGAGTTCGCCTGGGTCGACCTCGTGGCGGCTCCGCGCAACCTCGGCTTCGCGGCTGCGTCGAACCTCGCCATCCGGCGCGGCGACGGCGAGTACGTGCTGGCGCTGAACCCCGACACCCGCGTCCTCGACGGCTCGCTCGACCGGCTCCTCGAGCTGATGGACGCGCGGCCCGAGATCGGCGTCTGCGGCTGCCGCCTTCTGCGGCCGGACGGCTCGCTCGACCACGCCGCGCGGCGCGCCTTTCCGACGCTGCTCGGGACGATCGGCCACTTCAGCGGGCTCGGACGTGGGGAGCGCGCGCCCAGGGCGCTCGCGCAGTACCGGCTGCCGTGGGTCGAGAGCGGCCCCGTCGACGCGGTCAACGGCGCCTTCATGCTGATGCGGCGCCGCGCGCTCGACGAGGTCGGCCTGTTCGACGAGGGCTACTGGATGTACTTCGAGGACCTCGACCTCTGCTACCGGTTCCACCAGGCGGGCTGGGTCGTCTGGTACGAGCCGTCGGCGACGGTCGTCCACGTCAAGCACGGCTCGAGCGGCGACTTCCGCTCGGCGCGGCTCAACGTGGCCTTCCACTACGGAATGTTCAGGTTCTGGCGGAAGCACTACGCGCGGCGCCGGCACGTGCTGGTGAACCTGCTGGCGTACGCGGGCCTGGGCGCGAAGCTCCTGGGCTCGCTGGTGCGCAGCGGCGTCGCCCGCCGGCTCGAGGCTCGGGCGCGATGAGCGATGGCTCGTCTGTTTCGGGCATGGCCGGGGGCCTGGCCCCCGGCCATGCCCCAAGCAGACGAGTGCTCCTGTCCCGTCCGGCTCGTCCCGAGCCCGGCTCGACGCCGAAGCGCAGCGATCGCGGACCGACGCTCGGGCGCGGCCTCGCTCGCGACGAGCCGCCGCCGGCCACGGCTGTTTGCGGCACGTCCGGGGGCCTGGCCCCGCACCTGACGCCCGACACACTCCGATGACACCTGCGAGGACCGTTATCGACAGGGTCGTGGTGGACGCGTTGCAAGTGCCGGCCGAGCTATCGGGGATCGGCCGGGTCGTCCAGGCGATCGGGCGCGAGCTGCGCGAGCTGCCGGACGGGCTGCGCCTCGAGCTGCGCTGCACGCGCGAGGCGCGGCCGCTGCTCGAACCCGCCTTCGCGCCGGAGACGATCGTTCGCACGCCGCTCGCTCGGAGCCGGCCACGCTGGCTGCGGATCCTCTGGCAGCAGCTCGTCGCACCTACCCGCGACGGCCGTTCGACGCTGCTCGTCTGCCCGGGCGACCAGGGGCCGGTCCGGGGCCGCGCGCGCGTGCTCCTCGTCGTGAACGACGTCCGGCGGCTCGTCCGGCCGGAGACGAGCGGGGTCGGCGAGCGCGTCTTCTACCGGCTGCTCCTGCCGCCGGCAGCCCGGCACGCGGCGCACCTCGTCGCCGTCTCCGGGTTCTCCGCCGCCGAGCTCCGACGCGCGATCCCGGGCACCGAGCCCGAAATCGTCGCGCAGCGGCCGGCGGCGCCGCGAACCGCAGGGCGCTCGCCGGACGGGTCGGTCCTCGTCGTCGGCGCGCTCCGCCCGTACAAGGGCGCGGAGACGGTCGTCGAGGCGCTCGCGCAGCTGCGCGAGGACGAGCGGCCGCTCGTGCGGTTCGCGGGCTCGAGAGAACCCGCGGCCGACCCGGTTCTGGCACGCGCGGAGCGGCTCGGCGTCGCCCGGAGCATCGAACTCCTCGGCTGGGTCGACGACGAGCGTCTCGGCCGGCTCTACGACGCGGCGACAGCGACCGTCCACCCGTCGCTCTACGAGGGCTACGGGCTCGGGCTCGCAGAGAGCCTCGGCTGCGGCGTGCCCGCGATCGCGAGCGACATCCCCGCCCACCGCGAGGTCGCCGCCGAGGCCGCGGTCTACTTCCCGCCCGGGGACGCGGCCGCGCTCGCCGACGCGCTCCGGCGCGTCCTCGCCGACGCGGACCTGTGCGAGCGGCTCGCGGCCGGGGGCAGCGAGCGCGCTCGCCAGCTGCGGGCCGCCGTTCCGGGCTGGCGCGAGGTGATCCTCGCGGCGGCGCGGCCGTCGTGATCTCGCTCAGGTGCCGAGCGGGTTGGCGCAGCTCGTCTGCCGCCCGTCGAGCGTGACGAGCCGGTAGCCGGTGCCGATCAGGTTGAAGATCCCCTGCATGTCGGTGCCGAAGCTGAGGCCCGGGACCGGCAGCCCGGCGACGGAGAGGCCGTGCGTCAGGTCGCCGACGGCGAGTCCGGCGTCGTTCATCACGCCGCTGCCGGAGTCGCCCGGCAGGCCGTAGCCGGCCCAGTTGAAGCCGTCCGGAGTCGTGAAGGGGACGAGCAGCGTCAGGTCCGGAACGACCTCGCCGAACTTCGGGTCGCCCTGCTCGACGAAGAAGACGTACCCGTGCCCGTAGTGCATGACCGGCTGCCCGACGGGATCGCCGCAGAAGAGCCCGGTCGGCCCGAAGCCGCCGGCGACGCCGGGCACGACGGCGAAGCCGGGATTGATCCTGACGAGCGCGAAGTCCTTCCCGATGCCCTGGTTCCAGCTCGCGACGACCTGGCCGATCGCCGCCAGCGTGACGACGAGCGTGTCCGTCGGATCGACCCGGGTCCCGATCTGCGCGATGACCGTCTGGCCGTTCGAGGCGCAGTGCCCGGCGGTGCCGATGTAGTTGGACGAGCCGTCCGTGAAGACGAAATTCATCGTGCAGCCGTTCGGCGACACCATGCACGTTCCCGCGGAGACCGCCGTCGGCGAGACGCCGCCGGTGCCGGCCGCGGGCGGCGCGGTCCCCAGGCAGTCCGGCTGAACCGTCGCCCCGGAGGCGAACGGAACCTCGACGCCCTTCGCGCCGGCGGAGGCGATCTTGGCCTGGAGGGCGGGAGTGAGCCACGCCGGTCGCGGCTCGGGAAGCGTCTTCAGCGTGCCGTCGGCCTTCGTCGCGGACGAGGCCGGCAGAGCCGCGGCCACCGCCGCCACGCCGCCGAGAACGGCGAGCAAGAGCAGCTTGCGCATGTTTCCCCCTGGTTGAGGATGAGGGAGCTGCTTTGCCCGTCTAGCGAACGCTTAAAGCAGGTTCTCGAGCCGCCGAAAACCGCCCGCCTGTCTCTGCCCTCGCAGAGGCGCTTCCAGTGGCCGGGAGCGCTGCGCGCTCCCTCCATGACGCGCGACCCTTGCGGCTTCGCCGCCGTCGCGCGAAAAATCAGAAAGCGCCGCGGCCGCTGACGATCGCGGCGAAGGTCAGCAGCAGGATGCGCAGGTCGCGGCGGAGGGAGAGGTTCGCGATGTACTCGCGCTCGACGGCGAGCCGCTCGTCGAACGTCAGGAAGCCGCGGCCGTAGACCTGCATCGGCCCGGTCAGGCCGGGCTTCACGGTCAGCCGGAAGCGCTGCTCCTGCGAGTAGCGCTCGACGAGCTCGACCTGCTCCGGCCGCGGGCCGACGAGGCTCATGTCCCCGCGCAGGACGTTCAGGAGCTGGGGCAGCTCGTCGAGGCTGAGGCGCCGGAGGAGCTTCCCGATCCGGGTCGTCCGAGGGTCGTTCTCGATCTTGAACGCCGGTTCGTCGAGGTCGTCGAAGCGGACGAGCTCCGCGAGCGCCTCCTCGGCGCCGGGGACCATCGTCCGGAACTTCAGCATCCGGAACGGCCGCCCCTTGACCGTCGCGCGGGTCTGGGCGAAGAGGACCGGCCTGCCGCTCGCGAAGACGATCGCGAGCGCGACGGCGAGGAAGACCGGCGAGAAGAGGACGAGCGCGATCGTCGCGAGGACGACGTCGACGACGCGCTTGAGCAGCCGCGTGGAGCGCGAGACGTCCCACGTGTTGTACTCGACGAGCGTCAGGTCGCCGACGTGCGTCAGCTGCATCGCCGTGCCGAGCATCCCGCGGACGGGTGGGACGACGCTGAGCTTGACGTGCTCGCGCCGGCAGCGGACGGTGAGCTCCGCGAGCAGCGACGCGTCGAGCCGCTCGGACGCGACGATCACGTGCTCCACGTCGGCGAGCAGCGGCTCCTCCTCCGAGCGGACGGTCGCCGCCGAGAGACGCGGCAGACGCGTGACGACGACGGCGTGGATGTCCGAGAAGAGGTCGAGCTTCCGCTGCACGTCCTTCGCGGCGACGCCGTCCCCGACGACGAGGACGCTCTCCGGCGGCGTCAGTCGCCGCCAGAGCAACCGAGCGGCCGCGCGCAGGAGGAGAGCGGCGGCGGTCGCGGTCGTCCAGCAGAGCGAGAGCTCCAGCGGGACCGAACGGTCGCCGAGGACGATCAGGAGGAGCGCGTAGACGGCGATCGTCCCCGTGACGGCCCAGACGCTGATCCTCGGGAGCTCGTCGACCGTCAGGTGGCGGATCGAGCGGTGGTCGGCGTCGTAGAGCCCGTGGAGCTTCGCGAGCACGATCCAGACCGGCGCGAGCAGCGCGAGCCAGACCGCGAGCAGGCCGTCGCCGACGAGCCCCCCGACGATGGCGGACGCGGCGAGCACGGCGACCGCGTCGGCGCCGAGGAGCAGCCGTCGCAGCAACGGGTCGTAGCGGTACGTCCGGCGCTCGGCCGGAGTCCCGGCGTCGCCTCCCGCCCGGCGGAGCTGCCGCGTCCGGCGGAGCGCCGGCGGAGCGCCGAGCGCGAGCGGCCCGTCGACGTGCTCGAACGGGACGATCACGTGCCCGCGCTCCGAGCTCATGTCCGTCACGGCTGCGCCCACTTGCGACTCATGGCACGATCGTACGCCCCCGCAGACGCGAACCGCTCGCGCGCCGTGACGAGGTCGGGGATCGATGAAGCACCGACGAACCGCATCGCGCTCGCGGGCGAGCGGGGCTCACGCCGCTTCGCGCACGGCACGCGCTCGCGTTCGCGGGCCTTGCCGCGTACTGGCCCGGCGACATCTTCTGTCTCTGGTCCACCCTGCACGCCTTCTTTGTCCATACCCCCCCGATCGCGCAGCTGGTAATAGGTTACGCCACCGGCTGCGCACGTACACGTCGCACGCTGCCGCTCGGCGGCGCGGGCGTCTGGACGGTTTGGGGACTCGAGCCGAGCCTGCCGCCGAAGCGACGCCGGCCGCAGCCGGTCCGAACGCCCGCTCACAGGCTCTTGAAGCGTCGCATGTTCTCGGTCATGGCGACCTCCGTCGGCAGCCGCTCCATGCTCGAGGCGCCGAAGAAGCCCGCGACGCCGTCCGTCCGCTCGAGCACGTAGGCCGCGTCCTCGGGCTCCGCGATGGGGCCCCCGTGGCAGAGGACGAGCACGTCCGGGTCCACCGCCTTCGCGGCGTCGTGCATCGCCTGGATCAGCTGGACGCACTCGTCGAGCGTCCTCGCGGTGTGCGCGCCGATCGTCCCCTTCGTCGTCAGGCCCATGTGCGGAACGAGCACGTCAGCGCCGGCCTCGGCCATCGCCCGCGCGTCGTCCGGGGTGAACACGTACGGCGCGGTGAGCAGGTCGAGCGCACGGGCGGCGCGGATCATCTCGACCTCGAGGCCGTAGCCCATCCCGGTCTCCTCCAGGTTCTGGCGGAAGAGGCCGTCGATCAGGCCGACGGTCGGGAAGTTCTGGACGCCGGCGAAGCCGAGCTCCTTCAGCTGCCGGAGGAAGACCGGCATCAGGCGGAAGGGATCGGTGCCGCAGACGCCGGCGAGGACGGGGGTCTCGCGCACGATCGGGAGCACCTCGGCCGCCATCTCGACGACGATCGCGTTCGCGTCGCCGTACGGCATCATCCCGGCGAGCGACCCGCGGCCCGCCATCCGGTAGCGGCCGGAGTTGTAGACGATGATCAGGTCGCCGCCGCCGGCCTCCGCGCACTTCGCCGAGAGGCCGGTGCCGGCGCCGGCGCCGATGATCGGGCGGCCCGCCTCGACCTCGGCCCGCAGCCTCGCAAGCGCCTGCTCGCGCGTCACTCGCCCGCCTGGATCATCCGGTCGAGCCGCTCCGCCATCGCGTCCGCGAACGTCGGATCGTTGACGTCGAGGTCGAGCTCGTGCACCTCGACGCTCGGCCCGAGAGTCTCGTGGAGCCCCGAGAGCAGGGCTTCGTCGGCCTCGGCGTCGTGGAACGGCTCGCCCTCGAGAGCGATCATGGACACGCCCTTCAGCGGCACGTACAGCGCGGTCGGGCCCTTCGCCGCGGAGAGCTTGCGGCCGATTCGGCGGCCGAGCTCACGGCACTCGTCCGGCGTCGTCCGCATCAGGGTCACGGTCGGGTTGTGGACGTACAGGTTGCGCGCCTCGAACTGCGGCGGCACCGTCTCGCGCGGCCCGAAGTTGACCATGTCGAGCGCGCCGAGCGAGACGACCTGCGGCAGACCGAGCGCGCCGGCCGCCTCGAGCCGGTCCGGGCCCGCCGAGAGGACGCCGCCGACGAGGTCGTCGGCCAGCTCGGTCGTCGTGGCGTCCAGCACCCCCGCGAGGAACCCGCCGCGGGCAAGCGCCTCCATCGACTGCCCGCCCGTGCCCGTCGCGTGGAAGACGAGCACCTCGTAGCCGAGCTCCTCGAGCCGCTCGCGGGCGCGGGTCACGCAGGGCGTGGTGACGCCGAACATCGTCGCGCCGATCAGCTTCCGCTCGGCCTGCTCGGGCGGCACGGCCGCCCTGGCCATGCCGGCGATCGCCCCGGCCGCGTTCGCCATGATCCGCCGCGAGACCTGGTTCAGCCCGGCGATGTCGACGACCGAGTACATCATCGTCACGTCGACGGCGCCGACGTACGGCCGGGTGTCGCCCGAGGCGAGCGTCGAGACCATCAGCTTCGGAACGCCGACCGGGAGCTGACGCATCGCGTACGTGGCGACCGAGGAGTTCCCGGAGCCGCCGAGCCCGAGGACGCCGTCGAGCCGGCCCTCGGCGTGCAGGCGCTTCAGGACCTCGGCCGCCCCGCGGCTCATCGTCGCGACCGCGGCGCCGCGGTCGCGCGCGGCCGCGAGCGCATCCGCGTCGGCGCCCGCAGCGCGGGCGACCTCGTAGCGATCGACGTCCGGCTCGACCAGCGGCTCGAAGACGCCGGCGTCGACAAGAAGGACGTCGACACCGTGCTCCCGTGCCCGATGGCGGAGGAACGCGAACTCGTGACCCTTCGTGTCCAGCGTGCCGACGAGGACGACGGTGGCCATGCCCGTGGCGAGCATAACCCTGCCTCCGGCGGCAGGGAAGGGACCGATAATCGATTCTTGATTTCCCGGAAGGCGTGGGCGAAGATAGCCGCCTCGACCATCACTGATCGTCCTGTTTCGACCATGGAGGGAGGGCAGATGGTGAGACCACACCGTGGGCCCGAGAGGCGCTTCCGACGGCGCCGGCTCTGGGCCGCGGCCGGCGTGCTGGCGGCCGGTGGAACGGCGGCCGCGCTCGCCGGCGGAACGCTCGCGGCGGGCTCGGCGACGCCGATCAAGATCGGGATCCTCTCGACGTGCCAGGGCCCGTTCGCGCCGTTCTACCCGGAGACGAACGCCGGCGCGCGGACGGCGCTGATCCAGCTGGCGGGCGGCAAGCCGGCGGGCACGGGTGCGACGAGCCAGGTGAAGGGCGCGCAGGTCGGCGGCCACCCGATCCAGCTCGTCTACGGCTGCTCGAACGCCCAGCCGGACGTCGCGTTGAAGGAGGCGCGGCGCCTCGTCGAGCAGGCGCACGTGGACATCCTGCTCGGACCGCTCTCGGGCGACGAGGGAATCGCGATCTCGAACTACTCGAAGAAGCAGCCGAAGACGACCTTCGTGAACGGCACCTCGGCGGCGCAGGACACGACGCTGCACGTCCGCTCGCCGAACTTCTTCCGCTTCACGACCGACGGCGCGCAATGGATGGCGGGCCTCGGCACGTACGCGTACAAGACGCTGAAATGGAAGAACGCCGTCGTGATCGGCGACGACTACTCGTTCCCGTACACCCAGGCGGCCGGCTTCGTGGCCGAGTTCTGCTCGCTCGGCGGCAACATCGTCAAGCGGATCTGGCCGCCGCTCGGGACGAAGGACTACTCGGGCTTCATCACGCAGATCCCGCGCTCGGGCGTGGACGGCTTCATGATGGCCGTCGGCGGTACCGGGACGGTCGCGTTCGTGAAGGACTTCGAGGGCCTCGCCGGCAACGTCTCGAAGAAGATGGTGGGCGGCTCGGTCACCATCGACCCGACGGCGCTGTCCGCGCTCGGCGACCGCCTCGACGGCGTCGTCGCAGGCGAGCCGATCCCGCCGGATTCGAAGAGCGCGGCGTGGCTCAAGTACGCGAACGCGATCAAGAAGTACTACCCGAAGGTCTCGCCGAACAGCCTCTTCACGGCGGGGTACTACGACGAGATGACGGGCATCGTGCTCGGGCTGCAGAAGGTCCGCGGCGACCTGTCAGACGGCGGGGCGAAGTTCCGCGCGGCGCTCGCGAAGGTCTCGTGGAGCTCGGAGCACGGGCCGGTGCGGCTGGATGCGAACCGCAACGCGATCGCCGACAACTTCGTCGTGCAGGTGACGAAGGGCGGCGGCTTCAAGACGCTGAAGGACGTCCATGGCGTCGACCAGACGTTCGGCGGCCACTTCGGCCCGAAGACGCCGTCGGTGGGCCGCAACAGCCCGGCGTGCACGCACGGCAACGCACCGCCCTGGACGAAGTAGCCCTCGGCCGTTCGTGCCCCGGCCGGCCGCGCAGGCCGGGGCACGAACAGCGGCATTCCCTGTTCGTGAATCGACACGAAATCGACACAGCTGCGGAGGGTTGCCGGCGGTATCGTCGAGCCCAGCGGGCTGAGGGTTTCACCCCCCACCCTGGGTGGGGGCTTGCGGGGGCGTGCTCGTGGATCGACGCGTCGTGGCCCGCCCGGCGCAACCCTGAGGCGCGGCCCGCTCGAGGCTCAGCGCAGCGCGACGACCGCGACGGGAATCCGGTACCCCTTCGCACGGAGTTCGCGGAGAACGCGCTCGATCGCGCGCGGCGCGGTCACCTCGCGCAGGTGGGCCTCGAGCGTCGCCGGGTCGCCGAAGTCCAGGCTGGCCCGCACGAGATCGACCTGCCGCGCGTAGTCGCGCGTCGCGGAGACGAGCTCGCCGTTCGCACGCTTCGCATCGCTGGGCGGCCGCAGCTCCGCGAGCGCGCTCGCCGCACGGTCGAGTGCCGACGTCATCGCGCGCAGGCCCTGCGAGGAGACCTTCGCTCCGCGGAACCGATCGCCGACGGCCTGGTAGATCGCGGTCACTCGCCCGGCGTAGGCGGGCCGGCTCAGGCTCGCCGGGCCGCCGCCGGTCGTCGCGAGCGGAACCGCGACGGCCACCGCGACCGCCGCGACCCCGGCCAGCGCGAGCGCGGAACGGCGCCGCATCCGGCCGATTCTAGGCCGGCGCTCGGGTAGGTTCGCGCCGGCGTGCGGGAGGCGCTCGTCAACGCACGGATCGGCCGGCGGGTCGCCCCGGCACTGCCGCTCGGCGTCGTCCTCTTCGCGCTCGCCTGGGTGGCGTACGAGGCGTTCGGCGACGGCTTCGGCATCGACGGAGGCGTTCCGGACTGGATCCGCGTCACGCTCGCCGGGCTGACGCTGGCGGGCCTCTACTTCGTGATCGCGAGCGGCTTCACGCTCATCTTCGGCCTGATGCGCGTCGTGAACATGGCGCACGGATCGCTCTACCTGCTCGGCGCGTACGCCGCGTTCGAGTTCCAGCAGCAGCACCTGATCGGCTGGGGTTTCGGCGTCGTCGTGTCGTCGCTCGCCGTCGGGCTCGTCGGGCTCGCCGTCCACCAGCTCTTCCTCCGCTGGAACCAGGGTCAGGAGCTACGCCAGGCCTTGATCACGATCGCGCTCTCGTTCATCTTCGCCGACCAGATGCTCGCCTACTTCGGCGGAGCCCAGCACTACGTCCGCCCGCCGGGCGCGCTCGCCGGCAACGCCGACTTCGGGATCTACTGCACGAGCGGCGGGATCTTCGGCGGCACCTGCCTGACGTTCCCCTGGTTCCGCTTCTTCGCGCTCGCGGTCGCGGTGGCGGTCGCGCTCGCGCTCGTCGTCGTCATCCGGCGGACGCGCTTCGGGATGATCGTCAGGGCAGGCGTCGACGACCGCGCGATGACGTCCGCCTGCGGGATCGACATCGACCGCGCCAACGCGGTCGCGTTCTTCCTCGGCTCGTCGCTCGCCGGCCTCGGCGGCTCGCTCGCCGGCGTGTTCCTCGTGATCGCGCCGGGGGAGGACGCCGACTTCCTGCTGAAGGCGCTGATCGTCGTGATCATCGGCGGGATGGGCAGCTTCGGCGGCGCGGCGCTCGGCGCGCTCGCGCTCGGGCTCGTGGAGACGTGGGCGCCGCAGTACCTCCCGGGCGGCTGGAGCAACTACTCGATCCTGCTGACCTTCCTGCTGCTCGTGTTCGTGCTCGCGGTGAGACCCTTCGGGCTCTTCGGTCGCGCGACGTGAGCGTGGTACCCGGGACCGTGCGTGCCTCGCCCGCACGCCTTCTGAACTGGACGGTGACGGCCGGAATCGTCGTCTTCCTCGTCGTCGCGCCGCCGCTGCACGCCGTCTCCGACTTCAACCTCAGCCAGGTCGGCATCCGGGCGCTCTGGCTCGGGATGGCGGCGGCGAGCGTCGTCTTCCTCGCCAGCTACGGCGGGATGGTCTCGCTCGGCCAGACCGCCGTCTACGGCGTCGCGGGCTTCACGTACTGCGACCTCGTCGTGAAGCTCGGGTGGAGCCAGTGGCCGGCCATCCTCGCCGGAATCGCCGCGGCGATCGCGGTCGGCCTCGCGGTCGGCCTCGTCGCGAGCCGTAGCACCGGCATCTACTTCCTGATGCTGACGCTCGCCGTCGGCGTCATCGCCTTCTACTTCTACCTCCAGGTCGAGCAGCTCTCCGGGCAGACGGGCCTCCACCTCGACCGGGCGCCCGGGCTCGTCGGCGGCGACACCATCTCGCACCCGCGGCGCCTCTACTACGCGGCCCTCGTCGTTTCCGCTCTCGTCTACGCCCTCATCCGCTACCTCGTCCGGTCACCGTTCGGACTCGCCCTCCAGGGCATTCGAGACGACCCGGTCCGGGCGCGCTCGCTCGGGTACAACGTCGAGCTGCACCGGGCCCTGGCGTTCGCCGTCGGCGCGCTGGTGGCGTCGCTCGCCGGCATCTTCTCGGTCTTCTTCAACCTGCAGATCTCGCCGTCGTCGATCGACGTCAACCAGGTGATCATCGTGCTCGCCGTCGCGGTCGTCGGCGGCCTCGCGCACCTCGAAGGAGCCTGGGTCGGCGCGACGCTCTACGCGGTGCTCGTCGAGTACACGAACGAGTGGGCGGCCCACCTGCCGCGGTTCCTCCACAAGCCGCTCGGATTCGAGCGAGCGCCCACCTGGCTCGGCCTCGTCTTCCTCCTCGTCATCCTCGCCTCGCCCGGGGGGCTGATGGGGATCTGGCACGCCGGCGTCGCCCGCCTCGAGCGGCGGCTCCTCGCGGCCAGGTCTACTGGCAGGCCGTGAGGCCGCCGTCGAGGGTCAGCACCTGCCCGGTCACGAAGCTCGAGGCGTCGGAGCAGAAGAAGAGCGCCGCGCCGACGAGGTCGTCCGGCTCGGCGATCCTTCCGAGCGGGATCCGGCGAACGAGCCCCTCGCGGAACGACTCGTCGGCGAGCAGGCTCTCCACCTGCGGCGTGCGGACGAAGGTCGGCGAGATCGCGTTCACCGTGATCCGGTGCTTCGCCCACTCGGTCGCGTGCTGGCGCGTGAGCGCGTTCATCGCGCCCTTCGCCGCCACGTACGCCGAGTAGCCGAGGTGGACGCCGAGCTGCCCGCGCACCGACGAGATGTTGAGGATCCGGCCGCCGCGGCCGCCGGCGATCATCGCGCGCGCAGCCGCCCGCGACACGAGGAACTGCGAGCGGAGGTTCAGGTCCATGATCCAGTCCCAGTCCTCCTCCGTGTAGTCCTGGGCGTCGTGGAGCGCTGCTCCCGCGCCGCCGCCGACGGCGTTCACGAGCGCGTCGAGCCGACCCCACCGCTCGACCGTTTCGGACACGGCCCGTTCGGCAGCGTCGGCCCTGGTGACGTCGCCGGCCACGACGAGCGCCTCCCCGCCCGCGCGCTCGACCGCCTCGCGAGCGGCCGCGAGCCGCCCTTCCGCGCGACCGACGACGGCGACGCGCGCGCCGACGCCGGCGAGCGCCGCGCACAGCCGGACGCCGATCCCGCCCGAGCCGCCCGCGACGAGCGCGACCCGCCCGTCGAGCCTGAACCGCGTCAGCTCGTCCATTGCTCCTCCCTCCCGGCCGCCAGCAGGACGGCCTCGACGATCTTCACGTAGCAGCCGCAGCGGCAGAGATTCCCGGCGAGCCCGAGCCGGACCTCTTCCTCGCTGGGCCGCAGGTTCTCCTCGAGGAGGCGTCTCGCAGCGAGCACCATCCCCGGCGTGCAGTAGCCGCACTGGAACGCATGCGTCTCCACGAACGCACGCTGAACGGGGTCGTCGCCGCCGAGCCCCTCGACCGTCGTGACCGCACGTCCGGCCGCGAGCGGCGCGAGGAAGAGGCAGCCCGAGGCCGTCTCGCCGTCCACGAGCACGGTGCAGGCGCCGCAGACGCCGATTCCGCAGGTCTCGCGCACGCCGGCGAACCCGAGCCGGCCGAGCGTCTCGGTCAGAACCTCGTCGGCGCGCGCCTCGACCTCGACGGGCTCGCCGTTCAGCTCGAAGCGCACCCTCACGGGCGCTCCTCGAGGGCCGCGAGCACGCGCTCGGGCGTCAGCGGCAGCTCCGTCGCCCGGACGCCGAGTGACCCGGCGGCGTTCCCGATCGCAGGCGGGACGGGCGGCAGCGCCGTCTCGCCGAGCCCGTGGATCTCGGCGCCGTCGCGCTCCAGGAGCTCGTGCGTGAGCCGTCCGGGCAGGTCCGCGAAGGACGGCACGGCGTAGTCCGACAGGTTCGCGTTGGCCACGGCGCCGTCGGCCAGCACGACCTCCTCGAAGAGCGCCGTCCCGAGCCCCATGATCATCGAGCCCTCGTTCTGGAGCTCCGCCGACGCGCGGTCGACGACGCGGCCGGCGTAGATCGCCGCGTGCAGGCGGACGACCTCGACCTTTCCCGTCTCCTCGTCGACCCGGACCTCGGCCGCGGCCGCGCCCTGGTGCCAGTGGGTCGACGCGACGCCCTGACCCGTGTCCGGATCGAGGCCTCCGGGGTTCGCGATCTCGCCGTAGCCACGACGGCCGCCGTTCGCGCGGAGGTCGCGGACTGCCTCCGCGAGCGCCCTGCCCATCATGTACGTGGAGCGCGACGACGTCGTGCGCGTGTCGTACGGGACGAGGCCCGTGTCGGGGTCCGGGAACCGGACGCGCGCCGGCTCGACCTCGAGCAGCTCCGCTGCGAGTCGAGTCAGCGCCGCGCGAGCGCCCTGGCCCATCTCCGTCGTCGCGCAGCGGAGGACATAGCCGCCGTCCGTTCCGGCCTCGATCGCGACGGACGCGCGGCTCGGCGTCTGCATTCCCTTGAGCATCACCGCGAGCCCCTTGCCGCGCCGTCCGTCGCGCCAGCCGATCGCCTCGGCGGCCGCCTCGAGGCACTCGGCGAAGTGGACGTCGTGCATCGTCTCGCCGGTGCAGTACCGATCGCCGTCGCGCAGGAGGTTCCGGAGCCGCAGCTCGAGCGGATCGAGGCCGAGCCGGTCGGCCAGCATGTCCATGGCCCGTTCGGACGCCCAGGTCGACTGCATCTGCCCGTAGCCGCGGAAGGCCCCGTTCGGCGGCGTGTTCGTGTAGACGCAGTACGCGTCGACGGCGACGTTCGGGATGCGGTAGGGGCCGGGCGCCGCGAAGCCCATCTTCTGCGCGACGCCGGGGCCGCAGTCGGCGTAGGCGCCCGTGTCCGCGTAGCAGGCGACCCGCTTCGCGAGCAGCACTCCATCCGCGCGTGCCCCGATCGCCAGCTCGATCACGGCCGGATGGCGGTTCAGGGTCAGCCACTCCTCGCTGCGCGGGATGACGAGCTTCACCGGCCGCCCGGCCTTGCGCGCCAGCGCAGCGGCGATCGCCTCGGCTCTGAGGAACGTCTTCGCGCCGAACGAACCGCCCATCGGCGGCGCGACGACCCGCACGCGCTCCTGCTCGAGCCCGAAGACCTGCGCGAGCTCCTCGCGGAGGTTGAAGGGCGTCTGCGTGCCGGTCCGCACGTGGAGCGTCTCCCCCTCCCAGGAGGCGAGGCAGGCGTGCGGCTCCATGTGCGCATGCTGCGCGCCGGCCGTCCGGAACACGTCCTGCACGACGACGTCGGCCTCGGCAAACCCCGCGTCGACGTCGCCGTGCCGGATCCGGAAGCGGTGGCAGACGTTCGTACCCGGCTGCGGACGCAGGCCGAAGTAGGCAGCGCCGCCGGAGGACAGGACGTGCTCGTCGTGCACGAGCGGCGCGCCGGGCGCGACGGCCTCGAGCACGTCGGCGACCGCCGGGAGCTCCTCGTAGTCGACCTCGACGAGGGCGGCCGCCTCCTCGGCGTCGCGAGCGGTCGGCGCGGCGACGGCGGCGACGGGATCTCCGACGTGGAGGGCCCGGTCGAGCGCCAGCACGGTCTGGTCCCGGATCTGGACGCCGTAGCGGCCGAGCTCGCGAACGTCGTCGGGGACGAGCGCGACCGTGCCCGGCGGGATCGAGGACGCGTCGACGCGGACGACCCGGGCGTGCGGGTACGGCGAGCGCACGATCCGCGCGTGCAGCATGCCGGGCAGTTCGGAGTCGATCGCGTACCGCGCGGCCCCGGTGACACGCGGGTCGGTCACGCGGCCGCCATCTCCGTCGGAGCCATCTCTGCGGGCCGAGCACCGGCCTGCCTTCCGGTCCCGTCCGGCCCGGTCACGAAAGCGCCTCGAGCGCACGGCGGACCTCGACCTCGATCACGCGCTTGCGGTAGGCCGACGAGCCGCTGACGTCGGAGATCGGATCGATCGCGGCGGCGTACGCCCGCGCGATCTCGGCCGGCGCCGCCGCCGGGTCGCAGAGCTCCGGGAACCACTGCGGCCGCTCCGCGACCGCGCCGACGACGACGCGCAGCTCGCCGTCACGCCGGCATGCCGCGACGCCCACGCACGGCCGGTCCTCGTGCGAGCGCGACCGGAACTTCCGGTAGACGGCCCGGTGCGGGCCGCCGGGGACCCGCACCTCCACGACCAGCTCGTCGGGCGCGAGCGACGTCGCGTAGAAGCCAGTGATCAGCTCGGAGACGGGGACGACCCGCTCGCCGCGGACGCTTCGCACGACGCACGACGCGCCCAGCGCGGTGAACGTCGACGGTGGATCCGACGCGTGGTCGGCGTCCGCGAGCACGCCGCCGACGGTCGCCTGGTTCCGGACGCGCGGGCTCGCGACGAGCCTGAACGTCCCGGCCAGCGCCGGCCAGCCGTCACGGACGACCGCCGACCGCTCGACCGCCCGGTGCGTGACCAGTGCCCCGAGCCGGAGCTGGCCGCCCTCGACGCCGATCGCCCCGAGGCCCGGCACGTCGCGGAGCGAGAGCAGCGCCGCAGGCGCGAGCAGCCGCTGGTTCAGCAAGAGGCCGACGAACGTTCCGCCCGCGACGACGGTCGCGTCCTCGCCCCACCCGGCCTTCAGCGCGAGCGCCTCCTCGAGCGACTCCGGCGCGAGCCACTCCGGCCCGGTCACAGCGTCGTCACGGGCCTCGACTGGAGCAGGTAGAGCTCGCCGCCCGCGATGGCCCACTCGACGTCTTGCGGCCCGCCGAAGCGCTCCTCGAGCGAGCGCCCGAGGCCGGCGAGCAAGACGAGCTCCGAAGGCTCCAGCACACCACCGTTGACGAGCCGCTCGCGCTTCCGCTCGCCGGCGCGGTCGACGACGTAGTGATCGGGAGTCGCCTGGCCGGAGACGACCTGCTCGCCCAGTCCGAAGATCGCCTCGACGACCATCCGGTCGCGCCGCCGCTGCACCGGGTCGACGGTGAAGAGGACGCCCGACTTCTCCGGCTCGACCATGCGCTGGACGACCACCGCCATCCCGAGGTCCTCCAGAGACCCCTTCCGCTCCCGGTAGAAGAGCGCGCGCTCCGAGAAGAACGACGCCCAGCAGTCGACGACGCGGCGGGCCACCTCGCCGGCGCCCGCCACGCCGAGGTACGTCTCCTGCTGGCCGGCGTAGCTCGCCGTCTCCGAGTCCTCCGCGCACGCCGACGAGCGGACGGCGACCGCACCACCCCCGAGACGTTCGTACGCCTCGGCCACCTCTCCGGGAGCCGATGCGGCAGCCACGACGGCCTGCGCGCGCTCGTGATCCCGCGCGACCGCGGCCGCCCGCAAGGCCGACGCGTCCACGCGGCGCTCGAGTACCCACGACGGCACGACGAACCCCGGCGGCACCGGCAAGCCGGCGGCCGTCATCGCGGCCAGGCTCGCGCCCTTGCCGCCGGCGCACGGCACGTCGCAGCAGCGGGGGTCGTCGAACCAGACGACCGCGTCAGTCATCCAGGATCGCGACCGCGCGCACCGGCGCCGCGGTCGTACCCGTCCACTTGATCGGGAACACGGAGAGCTTGAAGCCGTGCGCCGGCAGCTGCTCGAGGTTCGTCAGGTTCTCGAGGTGCCAGTAGTCCGTCTCGTTCATGACGAGATGGGCCTCCCAGAAGTGCTTCTGCTCGAACATCGCCCACACCGGCGGGTCGAACGTGATCGCGTCGCAGCCCATCATCCGGACGCCCTTCGAGATCAGATGCCGCGTGGCCTCTGCGGTCATGCCCGGAAAGTCCGTCTTGTAGCGCTCCTCGGTGTTGTAGGCGCCGGCGCCGGTGTGGATGAGGACGATGTCGCGCTCCTTCAGCTCGTAGCCGATCCTCGCGAGCGCCTCGTCGATCTCGTCCGGGAGGATCCGCGTGCCCTTCTCCTTGTGCCGGAAGTCGAGCCGGACGCCGTCGGAAAAGCAGTACTCGAGCGGGATCCCCTCCGGCCCCGGCGCCTCGGGGCCGCGGATGTGCTTGACCGCGTCCATGTGCGTTCCGACGTGGTCGTTCTGGATCACGAGGTAGCTCGCCGTCAGCGACGTCGCCCCGTACTGCGCCGCCCCGATCCGCTCCGCGAAGTCCGTCCAGCTCTCGTAGAGGAGGAGCGAGGGCGCGGGCACGCGCGGGAACGTGAGCATGTCCGCGTGGACGGGCATCGACAGGTCGACGAGTCGCGTCATGCGCCGGCTCCTTTCAGCAGGTCTCCGTAGTGCTCCAGGTGATGTCGGATCGCGGCCGCGGCGGCGTCCGGGTCGCGCGCGCGCAGCGCGTCGAGGATCGGCCGGTGGCACTCGGCGATCTCGTGCCGGTCGAGACCGGTGCGCAGCGCCGTGATCGCCGTCCGCGCCTCGATCCCGAGCGTCAGCCACGTCTCCAGGAGAACGCGGTTGCCGGACGCCTCGACGATCTTGCGGTGGAAGGCGACGTCGTGCTGGACCTCGGCGTGCAGGTCGCCGGCGTCGGCCGCCGCGTGCATGGCGTCGATCTCGGCCTCGAGCTCCGCGACGACGCCGTCGAGCCGCGTCGCCGCCTCGCGTGCGGCCACCTCTTCGAGCGCGGCCCGCACCGGGTAGATCTCGATCAGCTCGTCGCGCGAGATCTCGCGCACGCGAGCGCCCCGGAACGGCGCCGACTCGACGAAGCGCAGCAGCTCGAGGTCGCGCAGCGCCTCGCGCACCGGCGCCTGGCTCGTGCCGAGCTCCTGCGCGATCCGCGTCTCGACGAGCCGCTCGCCGGGCTGGTACTCGCCGCTCAGGATCCGCTCGAGGATCAGCTCCTTCACCTGCTCGCGCAGGACGACGCGCGAGACCGTGCTCATCGCAGAATCTCGACGATACCGCTCGTCCCGTTGACGCGCACCCGGTCGCCGGTCGCGATCCGCTCGGTCGCGATCGACGTGCCGACGACGGCCGGAATCCCGAACTCGCGCGCGACGACCGCCGGATGCGAGGCGACGCCGCCGGCGTCGGTGACGAGCCCGCCGATCTTCGTGAACAGGACGACCCACGCCGGGTTCGTCATCTGGCAGACGAGGATCTCGCCCTTCCCGACCTGGTCGAACTCGTCGAGCGAGGAGACGAGCCGGGCCTCGCCCTCGACGACACCCGGCGAAGCGGCGAGCCCGTGCACCTCGTCGACCTTCTCCGGCGGCAGGCGATAGAACTTCTCCGGGAAGCCCCAGAGCGACCAGTACGGGAAGGCGAGGGCCGCCTCCGTCGCCGTTCCGATCCAGGACGGCGGCCGGACGAGCGCCTGCGCCTCGTGTTCGTCGCGCCGCTCCGAGACGAGCTCCCGAGGGCCGAGCTCGCTCGGGTTCGCGATCAGGAAGCGAAGCTCGTTGTAGCGGAGGAAGAGCACGTCCTCGGGGTCGTCGAGCGCGCCCGCCTCGACGAGCTTGCGGCCGATCGCGATCGCGGCGAGCCGCACGCGCGCGTTCGTGCCCTGATCGATGTAGAAGTGGTGGTCGGGGGTCAGCGGGTTCATTCGGAGCGAGAGGTCGAGGACGCGCTGCAGGCGGTCGCGCCGCTCGCCCTCGGGCACGCCGTCCATCAGCTCGGAGACCGCCGCCTCGAGGTCGGCCTCGACGGAGGCGATCGCCGCCGGATAGTCGTAGTCGGTCTCGAGGTAGCCGCGGACCGCCTCGAGGATCGGCGCCGGGTTCTCCTTCCACGTCGGGAAGACGAACTCGTGCGACCAGATCGCCTTGTAGCCGAACTCCTGCCCGTACGGATCGAGCCGGTCGCGGAGGAATGCGCGTCCGCGATCCGTGCCGTCGAGCCCGCGGAGAACGTCGGCGGCCGTGTCCCCGGCGAAGGCGGCGCGCAGCTCGGAGTCGCCCTTCACCTCCTCCTTCATCTGCCAGAGCGCCTCGATCGAGTCCCAGTTCCGGTCGGCGACGGAGCTCTGGAGCCGGCCGACGAGCGCCGGGTCGGCCTCCCCCTTCACCTCCGCGATCGTCAGCCCGAGCGCGACCGTCGCGGAGAACTGCGCGAAGTTGAGCATCCAGTGGATCTTCCAGTGACGGTCGTGGACGTCGATCGCGTCCTCGAGCAGGATCGCGAGCTCGACGAGCGACTCGTTCTCGGTGTCGTAGCCGTCGAGGTAGGCGAAGTTCCGCTCGATCTCCGGCCGGAGCCGGTCGCGCCACCAGTCGAGGAAGTTCTGCGCGTAGTGCGGGAGGACGGCGTCCAGGTACGCGCCGATCGACTGCTGGTGCCTCAGGTCGTGCGGGACGCGCGGGACGTAGCGCGCCTGGTACTCGTTCGCCTCCGGCCGGACCGCTGGGTCGGCCGGGATCGCGGCCGTGTACACGTAGCCATTGACGTTCTTCGCGATCCAGTCGCAGGCGAACGGCGTACCGAAACGGCGGAACATGTGGTCGCAGGTGAGCCACCAGCCGCCGAGATCGAAGAAGAGCGGGGAGACCGGATTCGGGCAGTGGAGGTCGTCGAGCACCCAGAAGAGCTCGCGCTCGCCCTCCTCCCACTCGACCGGGAACGTCTCGTCGCCGTGGAACGTGGCGAGGACCGTGGACTCGTTCGCGACCATCTCTCTCCTCCTGACCCGGAGCCGGATGATCGATGATCGATTAGGTTCCTGTCAACCGCCGGGTAGCACGACGAGCCTACGGAACCCTGCGTCGCAGGCGCCGGGACGACGTCGTGAACATACCGTCGTCTCTTCGAGCCGGTGCCACTGCCGGGAAAGGGCGAGCCGGCGATCGCGGTCGATCCCCAGCCGGGGCCAGGCCCCCGGACGCGCCCGAAGCAGCCGAGCGGCCGCTCCGCAAGCCGGCTCCGGACACCCGGCCCCGGACGCGGGTCGTCCATTTCGGGCATGGCCGCGGGCCAGGCCCCAGGACCTGCCCGAAACAGCCGCCCGGCCGGCTCTGCTAGGAAGTGCGCGTGACGGAAGGTCTCTGCCTCGAGATCGTCGAGGGGCCCGGTGCCGGGACGATCGTGCCGCTCTCGACGACGCTCGAGGTCGGGAGCGATCCCGCGGCCGGGGTCGCGCTCGCCGACCCGCACGTCGAGGCGCGGCACGCGCGGGTGTCGCCGGACGGCGACGGCGCGCTCGTCGAGGATCTGGGCGAGCCCGGCGGCACGTTCGTCAACGATGCCGAGCTCCACGCGCCGACGCGCATCAGGCCCGGCGACGAGATCCAGGTCGGCGTCACCGTCCTCCAGCTGCGGAGCGCGGCCCAGGTCGCGGAAGCGGGAAGCGCCGCCCGGCCGGGGCCGCCCGCGCCGGCGTTCGCCGCGACGAATCCCGATCCGCCGGAGCACCCGCACCCGATCTCGCCCGAGCTCGCGGAGCTGCTCGACCCGGAGGTGAAGTGGAGGGCGCGCCTCGCCCCGCTCGCGCTCTTCGTGCTGGTCGTGTTCGTGGTGCTCGTGTTCCTCGCGCTCGCGAAGTAGGCGCGTCAGAACAACGGTCCGTCAGACAGCGCCAGCGAGGCGAGCCCGACGAACGCATAGAGGACGCCGAACGCGAACACGACGCCGCCCCCGATCGCGAGCCTCCACGTGCGAGCGGCGATCGCCAGGATCGTCGCGCCGCCGGTGGCCGTGACGATCAGGGCGAAGAGCGCGTACCAGAGATCGCGGGACGCGTGTCCGTGCTGGGCCCAGCGGCCGCCGAGCCCGGCGAGCCCCCAGCTCCCGGCCGGCCGCGCCTACTTGAGCGCGAAGTAGACGACGAGCGCGAGCGCGACGAGCACGACGATGCCGATCGTCGCGACCTCCGCCGGGACGATCCGGGAGGCGACGCGCCGGCGGACCGGGCTCTCCGGCGGCGAGAACGGCTCGAGCGGCGGCTCGGTCATCGCCACCCGACGATAGCGCTGAGATACTCGGCGCGTGGCGGGCCGCCTCGGCGTCGGATACCTCGTCGTGTTCGGAATCGGCGCGGCGCTCGCAGCAACCTCTTTCACCCTCGGAGCGGGCCGCAAGCCGCAGCCGCGGGTCGCGGGCGTCTACCGGGCCACCGCCCCTTGCCTCGGAGCGGAGCGGGAGCTGACGCTGAAGCAGTCCGGCCAGTTCGTCGACGCCTCCGGCGGCCTCTCGGGCTCGCTCCGCTTCAGGCACGGCCGCCTCACCGGGCGCGTCCATTGCGCCGGCGGAAGCCACGCGCGGCTCGACCTGACGAGGCGCGGAACGCGCGAGCGCACCGACGTGCTCGAAGGGACACTCGACGGCCGCCCGTTCGACGCGGTCTTCGTGCGCGACGTCCCGAAGCCCGGCGTGCCGAGCCCCTCGACCAGCTCGCACACGAACGAGCAGACCTTCGGCCGGCTGACCCTCGCGATCGCGCTCGTCATCCTCGCCGCCCGCCTCGTACGCGCGCTGATCGGCCGGATCGGCCAGCCGCCGGTGATGGGCGAGGTGCTGGCGGGAATCCTGCTCGGGCCGACGCTGCTCGGGGCGGTCTGGCCGTCGCTGCAGCACTACCTCTTCCCGTCGTTCGTCGTCCCGCTCCTGACCGGCGCGGCCGACATCGGGCTCGCGTTCTACATGTTCCTCGTCGGGCTCGAGCTCGACCCGCGCCAGCTGCGCGGGCGCCTCTCGCACGCGGCCGCGATCTCGAACGCGAGCGTCGTCCTCCCGCTCGGGCTCGGCATCGCGCTCGCCCTCCCGCTGTACGGCCTGCTCGGGACGCCGGACAAGTCCTTCCAGGCGTTCGCGCTCTTCATGGGCGTCGCGATGTCGATCACCGCGTTCCCCGTCCTCGCGCGGATCCTGATCGAGCGGCGGATGCTCGGCCGGCCGCTCGGCGCGCTCGCACTCTCGGCCGCGGCCGTGGACGACGTGACCGCCTGGGGCCTGCTCGCGATCGCCTCAGGCGTCGCCGGCCACGGCTCGGCGTTCCACGCCTTGCCCGTGCTGGGCTACGTCTTCGCGTTCTGCGCCGCGATGGCGCTCCTGGCGCGGCCGCTCCTCGCTCGCGTCTCGGCTGCGTACGACGAGGCCGGCCACGTGCCGGCAGCGTGGATCGCCGCGATCTTCGTCGGTGTCCTCCTCTCCGCCTACGCCTCCATGAAGGCAGGCATCGCCCCGATCTTCGGCGCCTTCGTGATGGGCCTCGTGATGCCGCGGCGGGCGGATCTCAGCCACGACGTCACCCGCCGCGTCGAGGATTTCGTCGCGACCGTGTTGCTGCCGCTGTTCTTCGTCGTCACGGGCCTGAAGACCGACGTGGGCCTGCTCGACCGGCCCGTCCTCTGGGCGCTGACCGCGGCGATCGTGGCCGTCGCGATCGTCGGGAAATGGCTCGGCGCGCTGGGTATCGCGCGGCTCGCGGGCTACGGGCTCCGCGAGTCGGCGATCGTCGGCGCGCTGATGAACACGCGCGGGCTGACGGAGCTGATCGTCCTCAACATCGGGCTCGAGCTCGGGGTGATCTCCCAGGCGTTGTTCACCATGCTCGTCCTGATGGCGCTCGCCACGACCTTCATGACGGCGCCCGTGCTGCACGCGCTCGACCCGCGCCGCCGCTTCTCGGCGCCGGTCGAGGACGAGCTCGCGGAGCCGCCGGGGGCGCGCTCGATCCTCGTGGCTCCGCTCGGCGCCGGGAACGTCGACGCGCTCGTCGCGATCGCCGAGCCGCTCGCACGCGGCGAACCGGAGCGCGAGATCGTCCTCGCCCGCCCGTTGCCGCCTCCGCGCGTCGGCGCGACGCTCGCCGCCCGCGAGCGCGAGCTCGACCAGGCGAACCGCGAGCTCGCCCGGCTGGGCGTCCATCTGAAACATCACGGCGTCGCGATGCGGCCACTCGCCTTCACGTCGACGAACCGCGCGGACGACCTCGTCCGGCTCGCACGCTCGGACGGCATCGACCTCCTGCTCGTCGACGGCCGGCGCCCGCTCGTCGGCACCGGCCCGGCCGCCGGCGAGGTCGGCGCACTGCTCGCGCGCGCCCCCTGCGACGTGGCGGTGCTCGTCTCGCGGGAACGGTTGCCGGCGATCGATCCCGAGCATCCGATCGCGGTCCAGGGCTCGGCCGCCCTCGACCTCGCGGCGGCGCTCGCGCGCGAGACGGACGCCCCCCTCCGGGTCGCCGGGACGAACGAGGACCTGGCCGAGGCCGCCCGCGGGGCGGGGCTCGTCGTCGTCGAGCTGCCTCGGGGCACGCGCGCGTCGGCCGCCCGCCTCCCGGTTGACCAGCCCGTGCTCTACGTCCGCCCGCGGGAGACGGCGTGACGCCCGAGGACACGACGATCGCCGTCGTCGGCGACGGCTTCGGGTCGCTGCTCGTCTACGCGACGGCGATCTACGTCGGCTTCCGCCCGGAGCAGATCGCGGTCTACGGCCCGACCCCGTACGCCGTCGCGACCTACGCCGGCCACGCCGGCAACCTCGGCCAGACCGTGCTGCGGTCCGAGTCCGAGTCGCACTTCCTGCCGGCGGACTGGCCGACGTTCGCGCAGCTCGACGCCTGGTCGCGCCGCAGTCCGGCGCCGCTGCTGCGCTCGATCCGCCGGCGCTACAACCCCGGCCTGGCGGAGATCCTGACCGAGGCCCGGACCGTCGAGGACCGGCTCGGGCTGCGCGCGCGGCGGATTCCGAAGCGGATCGGCTGGCTCCACCGCGAGCTCGATCCGGAACCGCACTTCCTGATCTACGGCGAGGACGAGCTGCTGCTCGGTCGGGCCCGCCATGTCGCGATCGCGCTCGGGCACGGGCCGGTCTCGTTCCCGCGCGTGCTCGCGCAGGCACGCGAGGACCCGGAGCTGCGCGAGCGGATCGTCCAGGCGTACGAGCCGAAGACGTACCGCGACGGCGGCCGCTATGTCGTGATCGGGGCCGGCATCGCGTCGGTGAACGAGTGGGCGAACGCGCTCGAGGCCGGCGCGAAGGTGATCTCGCTGCTGCGCAATCCGGCGCCGGAGGAGCAGGATCTGAACACGCCGCGCTGCTTCTTCGAGGCGTACGGAATCGACGCGTTCCAGGAGCTCACGTTCGAGCAGCGCGTCGCGTTCCTCGGCGCGATCCTGAAGGGCACCTCGCCGCGGCGTCGCGCGTGGATCGAGATCGTCGAGGAGGGCATCGCGCAGGATCGCTTCGACCAGCTGATCGGCGAGGTCGACGAGGCGAAGCCCGGGCCGGCCGGCCTTTCCGTCCACGTCTCGAGCAGGCACGGGCCGGCGCCGGGGTGGCTCGACGTCACGGGCGTCGTCTGCGGGACGGGCTTCGTGCGGTCGTGCCTGGCGACCCCGCTCGTCCGCCGCCTCGTCGACAGCTACGGGCTGCAAGTCGAGGACGGCCGGCTCGTGCTGCGGTCGAACTGCGGCGTACCCGGCCTCGACCTGCCGGAGTCGCGGCTCTGCGCGATGGGGCTACTGGCCAACTCCGTCGTGCCGCACGGGGACACGATCGCCGGGCTGAAGTACATCGCCCGGCGCTTCGTCGCGGACTGCGTCGAGGCCGAGCAGTTGCGGGAGCGCCCGCTCGGCTCGCGGCTCCGGATGCAGCTGTCGCTCGCCCGGGCAGCTTCGGGCGCGATCCGCCGCACCCGAGAATCGGAGCAACTCGCCTGATGTGCCCGACGACGCTCGGCCGGATCGAGACACGCGTCGCGACGTTGTTCCTGCCGGTCCTGCTGGCGACGATCCTTTCGATTGCGACGCGCGACGAGGGCTGGGTCGTGACGATCGGCCTCTACCTGATGCTCGGCGTCGCGCTCGACGTCTGCATCTACCAGTACCTGATCCGGTGGCAGCCGCCGTGGCTGACGGGCGTGCTCGCGCTCGTCGAGTTCGTGCTCCTCTTCGTGCTGATCAAGGTGCTCCAGCCCGGGCAGCCGGGCTTCGCCGATCCGAATCCGCTGCCCGGCGCGACCGACTGGCATCCGGTCGTCCTCTACTGGGTCAGCTGGTGCCTCGCGATCGGGACGAAGATCGTCGTGCTCCCGCTGCTCTTCCTGTCGCGGATCGAGGACGGCGGCGAGTTCCGGCGGACGGGCTGGACGCTGCCGCCTCAGCGTCGGCGGGTGCCGCTGGTCGCGGCGCCCCGGCCCGATCCGCACTCGACGGCCGTCGCGCGGGAGTTCTCCACGCGGTTTCCGGACCCGGAGCCGCACGAGCGGCAGCCCGGGCCGGCGGCGCCATCGTGATGGACGAGCTCGCGCCGGGACTGTGGCGCTGGACGGCGGCGTGCGGCGGCCCCGGCGGCTGGGAGCGGGACGTGGCGTCGGCGGCGGTCGCCTCCGACGGCGTCCTCGTCGTCGTCGACCCGCTGCACGAGCGGAACGCACGGGAGGTTGCGGCGCGGTACGGAGCAGCGGTCCGAGCGTCGGATGTCGCGTGCTCGCGGCTGCGTTGCGAGGCGGAGCCAATCGGCGACGCGTTCCCGGGCCTCGTCGCGCTTCCGCTCGGCGGCGTCGACGGCGACGGGCTGCTCCTCCGGCTTCCCGGGCACGTGACGCTCGTGGCCGAGGAGGCGCTGACGGGAACGGCCGAAGGGCTACGCACGTCCGCTTCGCCGAAGCTCGTCTCACGTGACGCGTGGCGCGCATCGCTCGACGCGCTGCTCGAGCCGCCGGTCGAGCGCGTGCTGCCGGCGCACGGCCCGCCGGCCCTCGAACGCGGGCGCGAGGCGATCGCCGCCGCGCTCGCCCGGCCCGACTGGTCGGCGGAGCGACCCCGATAGCCGCTGCGCGGACACCGCGCCGGCCGGGCGAGCCCGCGAGCCGAGCCCGCGCTCCGCACCGCCCGCGGCACGCCGTCGTCCTGTGGACGAAGTTCTCCACTCTCGGCACGCGGGCGACACAGACGCGGCACACGATCGGCGGTACGCTCACCGCGGGTGGCGGGTGGAAAGACTTCCCCACTCTGGGTGGGGAAGTGGGGGTGGCAGCGGGGGCAGCGGGGGCAGAGGCGAGAGCAAGGCCCGCGGCGGTGGCGAGGCAGGCGGCAGGGGCGCAGGCGCGTCCGGGGTCGGAGCCGCGGCCGGGCCGGGCGGCGCGCGCGAAGGGGTGGCGGCGATAGCGGGCGACCCGGGCAAGGAGCGGCGCCGGCGGGCGATCGCGTACGTCACCGGCGGGTCGAGCAGGCGGCCGCGGCTCGTCGCCTACGTCCTCGCGGCGCTGGCGGCCGGCGGACTCGCCGGGATCGGCCTCGTCCTCTTCCTCCGCGGCGAGCCGACGAGCGAGTTCGACGGGTTCGTCTACGTCGAGAGCAACACGGCGCTCAAAGGCCAGAACCGCATCCTGGCGTTCCGGTTCCGCCGGAGCCGGCTCGAGCCGCTCGGCGAGTTCCCCACCGGCGGGATGGGGACGATCGACCGCGGGATCGAGGGCTCGCTCGACGCCGAGGGACAGATCGCCGTCGATCGCAGCCGCCGCCTCCTCTTCGCAGTCAACCAGGGCTCCGACACGCTCGCCGTCTTCCGCATCGGCCGCGACGGCCGGCTCAGCCCCGCCGCCGGCTCGCCCTTCCCGGCCGGCGGCCGGGCGCCGGCGAGCATAGGGCTCGCCGGCGACCTGCTCGTCGTCGCGAACAAGGCGCAGGATCCGAACCGCGACCTCGGCTCGGCGCGGCCGGCGCTCACGACCTTCCGCGTCGCGAGCAGCGGCACGCTCACCCCCACGGGACGGTCGACACGGCTGCCGGCCGACACCTCGCCGACCCAGGCCCTCGTCCTCTCCGGCCGGGTCGTGGCCGGCACGCTCGAGACCGGCCCCTTCGTCTCGTACGCGCTCGGCCAGGACGGCTCGCTCGCCCGCGCTCCCGGGTCGCCGCTCGAGCCGGAGCCCTCGATCTTCGATCCGGGCTACCAGGGCGCGCGGTGGGCGATCGGACTCGTCCCGCACCCGACGCGCCCGCTCCTCTACGCCGACCAGTCCGCGTCGCACCAGCTCCTCGTCTACGCGTACGAGCCGACCGGAAAGCTTCGCTTCGTCCAGGCGGTGAACAACAGCGGCGCCCGCCTCCCCTGCTGGACGACCGTCAGCCGCGACGGCCGGTTCCTGTACACGGCGAACGCGGGCAACGGCTCGGTCTCCGCGTTCTCGCTCGCCGATCCGGCGAAGCCGCGGCACCTGCAGACGCTCGGCCTCCGCCGCGGCGCCAACCCGTGGGGGCTCGCGCTCGACCCGTCGGGGAAGACGCTCTTCGTCGTCGATCCGAACGCGGTCGAGGGCGTTCCGAGCGCGCTCGGAAACCGTCTGCACGTCCTCACCGTCGGCTCGAGCGGCCGCCTGACGGAGATCGACGCGGCCCGGAAGCGCCTGCCCGTCGGGCGCGACTCGAGCCCGCTCGGCATCGCGGTCGTCCCGAGGAGCTGAATCCTGTGCTTCACTGATCCTCGGAGGCGTCGAGGACCGGGCGGATGCAATCGAGAGGGCTCTTCACGGCTGTCGCGGCCGCGTTCGCCGTGGCCGCCCTCGCGGCGGGCGGCGGAACCGCGCGCGCCGACTCGGGGATCCCGCCCGTCGTACCGTCGCTCCAGCCGGCCGAGACCGACGCCCTGTGGGAGCAACTCGTCCGCCATCCGGTGCAGGCGAGCGCATCGGAGGTTGCAAGCTGCCGGCCGATGCGCGTCGTCCTCTACACGGAGACCGACTGGCTGCGCCTCACGACGAAGCTCGCCGCGAATCCGTCCTCGTGCGCCCAGTACTACATCTCGATCCCGCCGCTCGCGGCCGACAAGACGCAGCTGCGAAGCGACCAGGCCTGGCGGATCAGGGCGCTCGGGCCGCACTTCCACGCGGCGGCGGAGATCAACGTCACCGGCTGGACGACGTGGGTCGCGAACAACGGCGGCAGCTGGTACGCGGCCGGCGTCGAGGCGCGCAACCGGATGGCCGCCGCCGGCTTCGACGTGTCCCAGGGCGACATCTGGGCGCTCAACGAGCTCTCGTCGGCCGTCCGTCAGGGCGCGGGCAGCGCGCGGGCGAACATGGACGACCTCGTCCGCGGCCTCCACGACGGCGCCTTCGGCCCCGCTGTCCGCGGCACCGTCTTCACGTCGGGCATCAGCCAGCCGACGGCCGACGTGTCGACCTACCAGGCACGGCTCCAGGACTGGCTCGAGGACGCCACGTTCTGGGCGGACATGAGCTCGGACGTGGCCGACTGGTCGCAGGAGGTCTACGGCGACTTCCGGAACTACGGCGTCGCCGGCTCGTCGCTCGCGCAGCGCCGCGATGCACTCGACGACTTCCTCCAGCACGTCCAGCGCGTCGCGAACGCCGGGCCGAGCGACGTCTCGACCGCCCGCACGTTCCTCCAGACGGCCTACAGCCCGCTCGCGAACGCCGCCTGGCAGTGGGAGACCGGGTTCGGGTGGACGCACGTGCCGTTCGACCAGATGGAGGACTACGTCTCCGCGCAGACGTATGCGCTCCGTTACGCGAGCGCCTCCGCGGCGCAGGATCACGGCGGCTTCGCCTGGTCGCCGCGCAATCTCGACGGGCTCTCGACGTCCGACTTCAACACGCAGTCGGCCGCGATCCTCGACCGGCTCGCGGCCGCGATCCACGATTCCGGCCAGCCGGTCGACCCGAGCGATCCGGGCGTCGGCGCGTGCCATCCGCCGGGCGGCGGCACGTGGTGCACGGCCTCGATCGGCGGCGCGGCGTTCAACACGGCTTGGCAGTCGTTCGCAACGTGGCGGCCCTCGCTCCTGACGTTCACGAGCGCACCGCAGTCGCTCGTCGCCGGCGCCGCCTCCTCGCCGATCACCTTCCAGCTCCAGACGAGCACCGGCGTCCCGCTGACGGCGACGACGCCGCTCCAGGTGACCCTCACGACGAACTCGGGGAAGGGCAGGTTCGGAACGACCTCGACCGGCCCGTGGAACGGCTCGCTGTCGGTAACGATCCCCGCCGGCTCGAGCACGAGCCCGGCGTCCTACTACCTCGACAAGAAGGCCGGGACGCCCGTGCTGACGGCCTCTGCGCCGGGGAAGCAGAGCGGGACGCAGCCCGAGTCGGTGGCGCCCGGTCCCGTCGTGAAGATCAAGCTGTCGCCGACGTCCGCGACCGTCGCGCCCGGCGGACACCAGCCGTTCTCGGCGAAGGCGCTCGACGCCTACGGCAATGCGGTCGACTCGAGCGGCGCGAGCTGGTCCGTGCCCGTCGGGACTCCCGGCTCCGTGTCGCCCGCCACCGGAGCGGCGACGACGTTCACCGCCGGCTCGACCCCCGGTAGCGGCTCGGTCGTCGCGACGCTCGGCAGCGTGACGGCGTCCGCTCCGGTGACGGTGGCCGGCGCGGTCTCGGTCGCGTCGATCACGTACGCACTCCAGGGCCAGGACGTCCTGGTGACGTTCAGCGCAGTCGACGGAGGCGAGGCGCCCGTCGGCCACGCGGCCCTCTCCTTCACGGTCACGAAGAACGGTGCGTCGTTCACGACCGGAGGCGCGACGACGGGCAGCGGCGGACACGTGATCTACAGGCTGACCATTCCGGGTTCGGGCTGCTATTCGACCACCGTCACCGCGGTCACGAAGACCGGCTACGCCTGGGACGGGAAGACGCCGGCGAACCAGTTCTGCTTCTGACGCTCAGGATCCGACTCATCCGCCGTCCTCGTCGAAGGTCCGCCAATCGCGCCGGAGCCCGTGTCTCCGTGGCCGGGAAAGGGCTGGGCGCAGGTCGCTTCGCCCCCGGCCCTCGACCGGGCGAGAGCGCGGTAGCTGCGCCTCGACGGCTACACCGGCTAGCGGTACTTCTTCGACTGCCGCTCGGCCATGCGGCGGAGTGCCCGGCTCGGGAGCTCCTGCTGCGCGCTCGGGCCGGCCTCGAGGCCGCGCTCGAGGGCCTTGTAGCGCTCGTGCTTCGGGAGCCGCTTCAGCGCCGCCTGGACCTGCCGTAGCTCGGGCGAGAGCTTCGACGCCGGCGTCTCCTCGAGGTGCTCGAGGACGCGCTTGAGGTAGCGCCGCCGGATCGCCGGGATCTTCAGGAACGGCTTCATGATGTAGCCGAGGACCTTCTTCACGCCGTCACCCCTGCTCCTCGTCGAGATCCCGCTCGGCGCGCTTGTAGTCGCGGTGCAGCGAGCGGACGGTCGGCAGCACCGCAAGCGCCGGCACGATCGGGAGCCAGAAGTTGAAGGCCCGGTACATGAGGACGCCCATCAGCGCTGGCGCGAGCGGCATGCCGACCCAGACGAGCGCGAACGTCATCAGGACCTCGACGACGCCCGCACCGCCGCCCGGCAGCGAGCGCCGCGTCGCGATGTAGCCCGTCGCGTACGCGAGGATCAGCGCCGGCGTCGAGACCTTCGCCTCGAAGACCTGGAGCGCCGCCCACAGCGAGAGGATATCCCCGAACCAGTAGAGGCTGACCCCGGCAAGGCCCGCGCCGTGGCGCAGCGGCCGCGTGGCGAGGCAGCGCAGCTTCCAGACTCCGGCGACGCCGTGCGCGAACCACTGCCGGACCGGGCCTCCGTCGCCGGGATCGGACAACCGATCGGCGCGGCGCGGCGAGCTTACCCAGAGCGCGGCGAGGAAGCCCGGCACGACGAGCAGCCACGGGTACGTCATGCCGTTCTCGACATGGCCGCCGAGCCCGAACAGGAGCGCGATCGCCGAGATCAGCGCCGCCGGCGCGAGCACGGCGTACTCGAGGGCGCCGAGGCCGAGCACGCGGGCGATCGCCTCGTCGCGCCGCAGGCCGGCACGGCGGAACGCCCAGTAGTCGACGGCGAAACCACCCGCAGAGTGCGTCGCCGCGAAGACGCCGAAGCCGGCGAGCACGGTGCGCGTCGTCAGCGAGAAGGAGAGCCCGGGGCCGTCCTCGACGCGGGCGATGTCGCGGACGGCGAGCACGTAGCCGAGGTACCCGATCAGCTGGCCGACGAAGATCACCGGCACGAGCACGGGGTCGAGCCGGTTGACGACGTGCGCCAGCCGCTCGTAGCCGGCGAGATCGGCGAGGGCGATCGCCGCGGCCATCGCCAGCGCCGTCGCCATGGCGAAGAGCAGCACGTTGTAACGGCCAAGCTCGGAAGCCGCTGCAGCTGCCCTCGGTCGGCGGCGGTGGTCTATGGCTGCGATCCTTCCCGGAAGCTCGAGTGGCGAATCGGCAGGCCGGTGGCGACCGCGCGGCCGCCGGCCGCCTGATAGACGACGTCCACAGTATCGTCCTGCCGGTAGGTCCCCGCGATACCGAGGAAGAGTGAGAGCCAGCGCCAGAAGCCGAGCTTTCCCTCCCGGGCGAGGCGGCGAGTGAAGACGAGCTCGTCGCCCACCCGCTCGAAGTCCCGCCCCTGCTGCTGCGGGACGCCGTTGACGAAGACCTCGAAGCGATCGCCGAGGCCAGGGGGCAGCTCGACGCGCGACTCGCCGTCCACCTTCATAGAATGCCGAGCCGTGAGGCGCCGCCGAGCCTTCTCCCCGCGCAGCGCGCCGGGCAGCGCCGATTCCATGCTTCGGGCTGTGCAAGCGGCCCCCACGTCCGTGAGCCGTCCCGTCCCGAGACGCGCCGTCCTGCTCGCCGCCCTCGGGGTCGCGCTCGTCGTCGCGGGCACGGCGGCAGCCGCCGGCGGCGGCTTCGAGCCGGCCACGCCGCGGTCGCCGAACGCACACCGGATCGCCGACGCCTACTGGCTGATCTTCGGGTTCGCGGCGTTCATCTTCGTCCTCGTCGAGGTATCGCTCGTCGTCTTCGTCGTCCGTTTCCGCAACCGCGGACGCCGGCGCGACGTCGAGGGGCCGCAGATCCGCGGCAACACGAACCTCGAGCTCGCGTGGACGGCCGGGCCGGTGCTGATCCTGGCCGCGATCGCCGCGTTCGTCTTCTACAAGCTGCCCGGGATCAAGAACGTTCCGCCTGCATCCGCCGGCTCGGAGCAGCTCCGCGTCAGGGTCGAGGCGCACCAGTTCTACTGGCAGTTCGACTACCCGGGCGGCGGCGTCTCGATCGACAAGCTCGTCGTCCCGGTGAACGAGGTCGTGCGGCTCGACGTCGTCTCGCCCGACGTCGCACACAGCTGGTGGATCCCCTCCCTCGGCGGGAAGATCGACGCGATCCCCGGCCGGACGAACCACACGTGGTTCGAGATCAGCCGCACCGGCTTCTATCCCGGCCAGTGCGCCGAGTTCTGCGGGATCCTCCACGCGTTCATGCGCATGACCGTCCACGCGGTCCGGCGCGACGAGTACCAGAGCTTCGTCGCGAGCCACGGCGCGGGCTCGTCGGCAGTCGGCAACGAGATCGTCACCGGCGTTTGCGAGAAGTGCCACGGCCCGAACGGCGAGGGCGACATCGGGCCGGCGATCAACGGCAACCCGCTGATCAAGAACACCGCCGGGATCACGCAGGTGATCACCCAGGGCCGCGCGCCCTCCCGTACGCTCACCGGCATGCCGGCGGTCGGCGCGACCTGGAGCCAGGAGGAGCTGAACGCGGCGATCAAGGCGCTGCGCACGCGCTTCGGAGGGGGAACGAGTGGCGGTTAACGTCGAGGCGGCCCCGATCCGCGCCGACTGGAAGCAGGGCCGCGTCGCGAGCTGGCTGACGACGGTCGACCACAAGCGGATCGGGATCCTCTACATCGCGACGAGCCTCGTCTTCTTCGGCGTCGGCGGGATCCTCGCCCTGCTCATGCGGGCCCAGCTGGCCGTCCCCAACGAGCACTTCATCACCCGCGACAGCTACGACGAGCTGTTCACGATGCACGGCACGACGATGATCTTCCTCGTCGTCGTCCCGATCCTCGCCGGCTTCGGCAACTACCTCGTCCCGCTGATGATCGGCGCACGCGACATGGCGTTCCCACGGCTGAACGCGATGTCGTACTGGCTGTTCGCGCTCGGCGGAGTCGTCCTCTACTCGAGCTGGCTCTCGAAGGGCGGTCCCGTCAAGTGCGGCTGGACGTGCTACGCGCCGCTCTCGAGCAACCAGTACAGCCCCGGCCACGGCACGGATCTGTGGATCCTCTCGCTCCACATCCTCACGCTGTCGTCGCTCGCCGGCGCGATCAACTTCATCGCGACGATCGCGAACATGCGGACGCGCGGGATGACGTGGTTGCGGCTACCGCTGTTCGTCTGGGCGATCGGGACGTACGCGCTGATGCTCGTCCTCGTCCTGCCGGCCCTGTCCGGCGGTCTGACGCTGCTGCTGCTCGATCGCCAGGCGGGCACGCATTTCTTCGTGCCGGACAAGGGCGGCTCGGCGCTCCTCTGGCAGCACGTCTTCTGGTTCTTCGGCCACCCAGAGGTCTACATCATGATCCTGCCCGCGATGGGGATGATCTCGGAGATCCTCCCCGTCTTTTCGCGAAAGCCGATCTTCGGCTACAAGGCGGTCGCGATCTCCACGATCGGCATCGCGTTCGTGTCGATGCTCGTCTGGGCGCACCACATGTTCGCGGTCGGCCTTCCGTGGGGCCTGCAGGTCTTCTTCATGGTCTCGTCGATGGCGGTCGCCGTGCCGACGGGCGTGAAGATCTTCAACTGGCTCGCGACCACGTGGCGCGGCAACCTGATCTTCGACACGCCGATGCTGTTCGCGCTGGGCTTCATCGCGGTCTTCACGCTCGGCGGCCTCTCCGGGATCTTCCTCGCCGCGTTCCCCGTCGACTGGGACCTGACCGACAGCTACTACGTCGTCGCGCACCTGCACTACGTGCTGTTCGGCGGCTCGATGTTCGGGATCTTCGCGGGCCTCTACTACTGGTGGCCGAAGATGTTCGGGCGAGTGCTCGACGAGAAGCTCGGGAAGGTCCATTTCTGGCTCGTCCTGATCGGCTTCAACGTGACGTTCTTCCCGCAGCACATGCTCGGCCTGATGGGAATGCCGAGGCGCGTCTACACGTACCAGCACCACGGCCTCTGGGAGGCGTACAACCTGACCTCCTCGATCGGGTCGGGCATCATGACGCTCGGGATGCTGGCGTTCGTCGCCAACGTCGTCGTCACCGCCCGCGTCGGGCGGCGCGCCGGGAACGACCCGTGGCTCGCGGACACGCTCGAGTGGTACACGAGCTCGCCGCCGCCGCCGCACAACTTCGACAAGGTGCCGTACGTGACGAGCGCGCGGCCGCTGCGCGACCTCCGGCTGAAGCTCCGGGAGGCGCGCTGACCGGGTCGCCCGGACCCTGGCTTCGGCTGACTTCCGTCGCGGCGTCGGCGGCGACGCTGCTCGCCGTCGTCAGCGGCGCCGCGCACCTGGGGACGGCGCACCGGGTGCTCGCCGCGCTCGCGCTGCCGCCGCTCGTCGCGCTCCTCGCCGCCGCCTGGACGTCGTACCGCCGCCTCCTGCCGGCGACGCTCGTCGCGATCGGCCTCTTCGGGGCGGCCGCACTCCTGACCGGACGCGACGTCCACGTCGGCTTCGCCGCGGCGGCCTTCGCCGCGACTGCTGTCGCGACCGGGCTCACATTCAGGGGCAATCTCGTCGCGCCCGGCGGCTGGCGCGACTACGTGACGCTGACGAAGCCGCGGATCATGAGCCTGCTGCTCCTGACCGGGCTCTGCGGGATGCTCGCGGGCGCGCGCGGGTGGCCCGGGACGGGTCTGCTGGTGGCCGCCATGGCCGGGCTCGCGATGGCCTGCGGCGGCGCGAGCGCGCTCAACCACGTGCTCGACGCCGACATCGACCGGCTGATGGGCGAGCGCACCTCGAGCCGGCCGGTCGCGGCCGGTCGCGTTCCGGCGGCGTACGCGCTCGAGTTCGGGCTCGCGCTCTCGGCCGCGTCGTTCGTGCTGCTCGCGTCGGTGGTGAACGTGCTGACCGCCGTGCTCGCCCTCGTCGGGAACCTCTTCTACGTGCTCGTCTACACCCGCTGGCTGAAGCGCTCGACGCCACAGAACATCGTCATCGGCGGCGCCGCCGGCGCGGTGCCCCCGCTTGTCGGCTGGGCGGCCGCCACCGGCGACCTGACGCTGCCGGCGATCTTCCTCTTCCTGATCGTCTTCTTCTGGACGCCGCCGCACTTCTGGGCGCTCGCGCTCCTGATCAAGCGCGACTACGAGGCGGCCCGCGTGCCGATGCTGCCGGTCGTACGCGGCGACCGCGAGACGGTGCGCCAGATCGTCCTCTACTCGCTCGTCCTGCTCGGGGTGACGGTCGCGCCGTTCGCAGCCGGGTCGTTCGGGCTCGAGTACCTGATCTCGGCGCTCGTGCTCGGCGGCGCCTTCCTCGCGCTCGCGTGGTGGCTCCGCCGCGCGCCGTCGCGGCCGCGCGCGGCAGCGCTCTTCCACTACTCGCTCCTCTACCTCGCGCTGCTCTTCGTGGCCGTCGCGATCGACCCGATCGTCTGATGCACGAGGAGATCGCCCGAAGGAACGTCGTCTGGGCGCTGTGGCTGCTCGGGCTCTTCCTCGTCCTGCTCGGCGGCACGGTCGCCGTCGCCTTCATCTACCTCGCCGTCGACTGATCATGGGGGGAACAGCCGGTTCCCCCCATGAACCCCCCTCCCACCAGAGTCACGCGACTTCGCGCGCCGTGGCTCCGGCGAGCAAAGCTCGCCTCCGCCGTTGGGACGGGGACGGCGATCGCGGAAGCCGGTGAGCGGCGACACACCCGTGGCGCCCCGCTGGCTCGACTGGGCACGCCGGCTCCAGGCGATCGCGCAGAACGGGCTCACGTACTGCGAGAACCCGTTCGAGCGCGAGCGCTACGAGCAGGTGCGCGCCGTCGCCGCCGAGATGGCCGCGGCCGGAACCGGCGACGACGCGGCGCGCCTCGACGAGCTCTTCGCGGGCGAGATCGGCTACGCCACGCCGAAGGTCGACGTCCGCGGCGTCTGCTTCCGCGACGGCCGATTGCTTCTCGTCCGCGGCAGCGACGACCGCCTCTGGACCGTGCCGGGCGGCTGGGCGGACATCGACGAGCGTCCGAGCCAGGCGGTGGAGAAGGAGGTGCGCGAGGAGGCGGGCTACCGCGCGCGTGCCGTCCGGCTGATCGGCCTCCAGGACCGCCGCCTCTCGGTCGTCCCCTTCCACGCGTACAAGCTCTTCTTCCTCTGCGAGCTCGACGGCGAGCCGTCGCCGCCGGAGCACCCGCACGAGGTCGTCGAGGTCGGACTCTTCGGCGAGGACGAGCTGCCGCCGCTCTCGAAGCGCGCCGGCTCCGGCGGTCTCGTCTGGACGTTCGACTACCTCCGCGACCCCGACCGGCCGGCGCGCTTCGACTAGGGGTCTGTCCGGAAAGGGGACGCGATGGATGACGCGCGGCACGCGGTGCGATGCAAGGACGCAGGGAGCGCCAATACGAGCACGTACTGGCGCGACCGAGGACGCGGCAGCGCGCCGCGTGACGCCGTCAGGCGACCCCGATCTCCTTTCCGGACAGGCCCCTAGGGGCCCGGGCGCTGCAGCTCGAGGTCGAGCGTTTCCTGGGCCTCGCGCATCGCCTGCGCGTAGGCCGGCTCGGCGAGGCGGCGCATGACCTCGCCGGGGGCGACGTCTTCGACGACGGCGGCGATCCACCAGAGGTTTCCGAACGGATCGCGGATCCGCCCGACGCGCTGCCCGAAGGCGTGCGTGCTCACCGGCGTGACGACGCGGGCCCCGGACGCGACGGCTCGGGCGATCGTCGCGTCGGCGTCCTGCACGAAGACACGTAGCAGCGACGTCAGCTCGGGCCAGCCGGGGCGCCGGTCGAAGGCGAGGAGGACCGTGTCGCCGACGCGGATCTCGGCGTGGCCGATCGTGCCGTCGTCGAGCTGGATCCGTGCGACCTCCTCCCCCTCGAAAACGGCCCGGACGAAGTCGAGGAGGCGCCCCGTGTCGCTCGTGACGATCCAGGGCGAGATGCTGGTGTAGCCGGCGAGCGCGTGCCTGTCCATACCTTCCTTTCGTCTGTCCGGGTCAGCCGACCGGGCGGCGGAGGTCGTGTCGGAGGAGCATGCCCACGCACGCCAGGCCGCACGCGCCCGCCAGTGCGATCGCCGTCGCCGCGCCGGTCAGCTCGGCGACCGCGCCGGCGAGCGTGAAGCCGAGCCCCTGCAGCGTCATCAGGCCGGCCGAGCTCAGCGTCATCGTGCGGGCGAAGAGCTGCGGCGGCGCCGCGTCGCGCACGCGGGCGTCGAGGCCGAGCGCGTAGAGGCTGCATGCGCCCGACGCGACGAGGAGGGGGAGCGCGGCCGCGATCGGCGGGTCGAGGACGAAGGCGAGGTACGGGACGAACGACGCCGCCGCCGCGGGCGCCACCAGCCGGCGCTGCCAGCGCGCCGAGAGCAGCCGCACGCCCGCGACGTCGCCCGCGATGACCCCGGCCGGCAGGGCGACGAGCCACCAGCCGACGAGCGTCGACGAGCCGCCGTGTCCGCCGACGTACGGCGCCGCGAGCGCCTCGGGGGCGACGGAGAACATCGGCGCGAGCCAGCCGACCAGCAGCAGGCGCCGGAGGCCCGGGAGCGCGAGCACGCTCCGGGCGCCGCGCAGCGAGTCACGGATCAGCGCGGCCCGGGCCGCCTCGCCGCCGAGCGCATGGTCGGCGAGCACGAACCGGACCGTCAGCGACGAGCAGGCGAACGTCGCGGCATTCAGGAGCAGCGTTCCGCTCGGCGCGAGCACGACGAGAAGCACGCCGCCGCCCGCGTTGCCGCCGATCTGGGCGACCTGAGAGGCGATCCGCAGGAGCGACCGCGCAGGCACGTACGCACCGTCGGAGACCGTCGAGCGCGTCAACGCCGCCCGCGCCCCGCTGGCCACCGACGACAGCGTCCCGGTCGCGAAGAGCAACCCCAGCAGGCCCGGAACCGGCATGGCCGGAAGCGCCATCGCGGCGGCGAGCAGCGCCGAGAACAGGTCGCACGTGGAGACGAGCCGCCGCGGGCGGACACGGTCGACGACGCTCGACAGGAGACCGCCGCCGAGCAGGTACGGGAGGAAGCCGAGGGCGAAGGTGAGCGACGCGAGGAGCGGCGAGTCCGTCCGGCGGAAGACGACGACCGTCAGCGCGATCGCCGCGACCGAGCTTCCCGCGGTCGACACGAGCTGCGCGGCGAAGAGCGCCCGGAACTCGAGCGACTCGAGCGCGTCCCGGTAACCGACCCGCGTTGCGGCTTCCGCGATCACGCCCACAGCCTTGGCCGCGGCGCCCCCGGCCGCGAGTGATTCGCGCACGCGCGTATCGTTCGGGCGGATGACGCTCCTCGCGCTCCGCGCCAGAGACGACCTCCTCTCGGTGCGCTTCGCCTGCTCGCCCGCGTGGGAGACCCTTGCGGCCGTCCGCACCTTCGTCGACGAACGCTCGCGCCCGTACCACGAGCCCTGGCACCGGCTCGTCCGCGACCGGGTCGCGCGTCTCGACCTCGGGCCCCTCCTCGCCGTCCAGCCGCTCGAGGGCTTCGTGCCGGACTTCGTCAGTCCGCCGCCCCGCTGTGCCTCGCCCCGCCTCCGCGATCAGCTCGACGAGATCCGGGCGACGCCGCCCGAGCAGGTCGTCCGGGAGCTCGAGCTCGCGCGAAGGACGGTCGACCCGAGCCGCCGGCCGATCCTCGATTCGCTCCTGACCGACCCTGCCCGCGCACGCGACGTGCTCGCGGACCTCGTCCACCAGGCGTGGGCGGAGCTCGTGGCGCCGTTCTGGACGCGCGTGCGGACGCTCCTCGACCGCGACGTCGAGCTGCGCTCGCGCACGCTCGCCCGGCACGGCTTCGCGCGCGCGGTCGACGAGCTCGATCCGCGGATCAGCTGGACGCCGGACGGGATCGCGGTGTGTGGCCCGTTCACCGTCGACGGCTCCGCCACGGTCGACGTCGGCGAGCGCGGGTTGATCCTGATGCCGAGCGCGTATTCATGGCCCTCGGTCTGCGCGGTGCTCGAGGAGCCGTGGCAGCCGACGCTCGTCTATCCGGTGCGCGGCATCGCCGAGCTGTGGCGCGCGCCGGCGCCGCCGCCCGACGCGCTCGCGAGGCTGCTCGGGCGGACGCGCGCGCTCGTCCTCGCGAGCCTCGACCGGCCGCTGTCGACGACCGCGCTCGCGGCGGAGCTCGTGCTGAGCCCGGCGGGCGCGTCGCGGCACCTGCTCGCGCTCCGCGATAGCGGGCTCGTCTCCGCGTCGCGGCACGGGCACGAAGTGCGCTACCGGCGCACGGCTCTGGGCTCGGCCCTGCTCGCCGGGCGACGGCAGACGGCGGCGTGATCGACGGCATCTTCCTCGCCCGGCCGGAGCAGGAGCCCGCGGCCGGCATCCGCCTCGCGGTGAAGGACCTGTTCGACACGGCCGGCCTCGTCACGACGTACGGGTCGGCGATCTTCGCGAGCCACGTCCCCGAGCGTACGGCCGAGGCGGTGCTCCGGCTCGAACGGGCCGGCTACGCCGTCGTCGGCAAGGCGAACCTCGACGAGTTCGCCTACGGAACGACCTCGGAGAACCCGCACTACGGGACGGTGCCGAACCCCGTCGCGCCCGGCCGCATCGCGGGCGGCTCGAGCGGCGGCTCGGCGGCCGCTCTCGCCGCCGGCTTCGCCGCGGCCGCGCTCGGGAGCGACAGCGGCGGCTCGATCCGCATCCCCGCCGCGTGCTGCGCCGTCGCAGGCTTCAAGCCGACGCACGGCCTCGTCCCGCTCGACGGGTGCTTCCCGCTCTCGCCGAGCTTCGACCACGCGGGGCCGATGGCGCGAACCGTGGCCGGCCTCACGCGGATGATGCAAGCCCTCGCGCCGGAGCTCGACGCGCACGAGCTCGAGTCGCCGGAGGAGCTCGAGGTCGGCGTCGCCTGGATCGAGCTCGCCGACCCGCTCGTCCGCGCCCGCGTCGAGGAGGCCGCGGCGCGGTTCCCGCGCCGGCAGAGGATCGACCTGCCGCTGCTCGGGGGCGTCTGGGGCGTCTTCAGGCGGGAGGTCGCGGACGTCCATCGCGAGCTCTTCGACGAGTACGCGGAGCTCTACGGTCCGAACGCGGCCGCGAAGATCGAGGGTTGCCTCGCGCTGAGCGACGCCGAGTACGAGGCCGCGCGCGGTCAGCTCGCCGAGTACCGCGAGCGGTCCGAGGAGCTGCTCGCAGACGTGGACCTGCTCGTCACGCCGACGCTCCCGTGCGTGCCGCCGCCGGTCCCGACGGACGAGCTCGAGCTGCGAGAGACGCTGATCCGGTTCACGTCTCCGTTCAACGCTCTCGGCCGGCCGGCGCTCGCCCTCCCGTGCGGGCGCGCCGAGGACGAGCTGCCGGCGTCGGTCCAGCTGGTGGGCGCGAAGGGCGCCGACGCGCTGGTGCTGGCGGCCGGCGAGTTCCTCGAAGCGGTGATGGCCTCACCCGTTTGAGGGAGACACGGGAGCCTTCGCCTGCCGACAACGCAGGTGGATGCCCCGCCGACTGCTCGCCTCCGCCTGCCTCGCCCTGCTGATCGCGGTCCCAGCGAGCGGCGCCGTACGCGACACGACGCCGACGAGCCCGCTTCCCGCGCCCGCCGGCCTTCGGGCATTCCTCCTCCACTTCGACGAGCCGATGCAGACCGTGTACCCGCGGACGCCGTCGTTCTCGTGGTCGCCGATCAGCGGTGCGCTGAAGTACGTCTTCCAGCTGGCGACGAACGCCGACTTCGACGACGGCACGATGGTCTGGTCGTCGGACGCGATCTCGACGCCGTACACCGCGGTGCCGGTCTCGCTGCCGTGGATGAACGGCGCGTCGCCCGGCTTCGCGCTCTACGCACGCGTCCGCGCCGTCACCCAGGACGGCCCGACGCCGTGGAGCGCGTCCTTCGGCTTCGACATGCAGGGCGCCGCACCGAGCTGCATGGGCGGCATCACCGCCTGCGCCGCGTCCGACGTCCCGCAGTTCCCCGGCCTGATCCGCTGGACGCCGGTCGAGGGAGCCACCTCGTACGACCTCTGGTTCGTAGCCAGCGGACCGGGCGGGAGCGTGACGAAGTCGGTCTCGACGATCAGCAACGTCGCCGACGAGCGCGAGTGGTACACGTTCAACCGCTCGATCGGCTGGGATCACATCGTCAGCTGGCGCGTGCGGGCCGAGCGCCGCCTCTTCGGCCAGCCGCTCTCGAACGGGGTGCCGCCGGTCAGCTACGGCCCCTGGAGCCAGGTCTACCAGACGACGATCCGACCCGTTTCGAACGGCACGCTCGGCCCGATCGCGACCATCTCGGACAAGGTGACGCCGGACGGGACGACGACGCCGCACACGATCGTGCCCGGCTACGCGTACCAGACGGTGGCCAATTCGGGCACCTCGCAGATCCAGCCGCTCTACCGCGTCGTCGTCGCCACGGATTCCCAGTGCGTGAACGTCGTCTACCGCAGCTCGATCGTCGGCGGCCCCGCATGGGCGCCGCGCCTCGGCGGGCCGCTCGGCCTCACGGCCGCGTCGCCGCTGAACGTGACGATCAACCAGGCGACGACCCAGCCCGACCCGACCGACTCGGTCAAGAACACGCCGATCCACTTCACGGCCGTCTTCAGCGACACGACGACGGACTTCACGAGCAGCGACGTGAAGGTCACGGGCACGACTGGAGCGAGCAAGGTCAAGATCACCGGCAGCGGCACCGTCTACGACGTCGCCGTGAGCGGGATGTCCGTGGGCGGAACCGTCATCGTGACGATCCCGAGGGGCGGCGCCCACGACGAGAACGGCAACGCGAACAACGACTCCGCGAGCACGGACAACCAGGTCACCTACAACACCGACCCGCAGACGAAGCCGGGCTCGGGCGGCCCGACCGGCCCGAGCGGCCCTGCGACGAGCCCGATCCTCGGCGACGGCTCGCAGACCGGCACCCAGGCGGCGGACGACACGGTCGTCAGCGACGTGGAGGAGGCCCCCTCGAGCAGCTCGTCCTCCTCGTCTTCCTCCGGCTCGTCGACCACGGGCCCGAGCGGCCCAACCGGCCCGACGAGCTCGACCTCCGCACCGGACGACTTCTCGACGACGGGCGCCCAGATCGATCTCTGGGACAACAGCTCCCTGAATCCGGCGACGCAGACAGGTCGCTACTACTGGACGGTCGTTCCCGTCGGGATCGTGACCGACTACTCGGGGCAGAACGCCCACTTCAGCGAGTTCGAGGCCCCGCAGGACGCGTGCGAGGCCGGCCACGTCGCGTCCTTCGGGAAGACGAGCCAGCCGCTCGTCACCGAGAACGGCAATCCGTACATCGTCGGGCTCGCGACGAACGGGACGCTCCTCTCGTCGGCGCCGGACGCGGTCTACCACGGCTCGCCGCTCGTCCTCTGGCGGCCGATCTCCGGCGCCACCGGCTACGAGGTCCAGGTGAGCCAGACGCAGGATCCGTGGAAGACGGTGACCTCGATCCTGACTCCGTCGACGGCGACCACGATCGGCGGGCTCACGCCGGGAACGTGGTTCTACCGCGTCCGTGGCATCGACCCGTTCCTGCCGGGCCCGCTGCAGCGGACGGCCTGGTCGCCGACGATCCAGTTCCAGATCGCGCAGTCGACGTTCCAGGTCGCGAGCGGCGGAACCGGCAAGCCGACGACGACGCCGGGGACGAAGCAGACGCCGAAGACGCCGAAGATCGTCCTCCCCGCCGGGTACCTGCTCGCCAAGGGCTTCTCGAAGAAGATCATGCTCGGGCTGCCGAAGAGCTGGAAGCTGCTGCCGAAGACGCACGCGACCGTCCGTAAGGTCGCCGGCGGGCGCGCCAACGTCGAGCTGTTCGGATACGACACGAAGAGCCCGCGGGCGTTCACCTCGACCTGCATCGTCGTCAAGGGAGCAGGGCGCGGTGCCGCGCCGTACGCCAAATGGGTCGCCGCCCAGGTCGCATCCTTCAAGCGCCAGCTGAAGGGCGCCGCGTTCAACAAGGCGATCGTCTGGCTGCCGGGCGGCCGCGCGCTCCGCGTGACGACGGTGCGGACGACCGCAACCGCAGGCAAGCAGCGGATCTGGCAGGTCGCGTACCTCTTCGACGAGGTGACGTCGGCCTACTCGCTGACCTGCTCCTCGCTCGCGTCGAGCCGGCCGCGCTACCAGCCGGTCTTCACGAACGCGGCGAAGACCTTCCGCGTCAGCGGGTAGAGGCGAGAAGCCGCTCGGTCGAGCGGCGGCGGCGCACGCGGCCCGCTGCGCCGAGCGCGAACGCGAGCAGCGCGAACGGCCCGCCGACGACCACGACGTAGATCGCGACGACCGCGACGCGGAGGAGGATCGCGCCGGCGCGGTCGAGGGCGCGCTCGAGGCGTCCCGGACTCGGCTTCACGGGCGGCGCGACCGACACCTTGTGCGTCGTCAGCTCGAGGTAGGCCGTGGCGAAGCTCGTCTGCTTGCGCAGCTGCGCCTGCTCGCGCTGAGCCGAGACGAGGCGCGCGCGGAGGCGGGTGAGCTGGGCGTTCAGCACCGTCTTCTGCGCGTCCGTCAGGTTCTCGCCGGCGAGCCTCTTCTGGACGGCCGTGATCTGGGCGCGGAGCGACTGCAGCAGGCGGTACTGGGCGTCGACCTGCGGCTGGACGTCCCGCACGGTGACGTGCTGATCGAGGATCGTCCCGAGTGCGGAGAAGCTCTGGATCGCGGCCTGGATGCTCCCGATCGGCACGCGCAGGATGAGCTCGGCGGTTCCGGAGCTCGTGCCCGAGCCGTAGTCGACGGAGCGGACGTAGCCGCCGTAGCTCTTCGTGAGCGTGAGCGCGCGCTTCGTCGCATTCGAGAGGCTCGTGACGCGGAGGTGGAGCTCGGCCTGGTAGTCCTGGGCGCGCCGGGTCGAGGCGGGCACGGGAGCGGAGCCCGCGGTTCCGGCGCGGTCGACGGCGGGCGGCCTCGTGCTGAACGTGCTCGGCGCAGGCTTCTTCGACGCGCGCGGCGGCTCGTGGTAGGGCGCGAGCTCGCCCGCGCTCCGGGACGTCGAGCCCCCGCCCGAGAAGCCGATGATCCCGCCCGCGACGGCCGCGCCGGCCACGACGGCGAGGCCGCCGCCGGCGAGCGCGAACGTCAAACGACGACCGCCGACGCGCGGCCGGCGGAACCGGGGCGGCGCGGCGGCGGCCGGCGCCGGCGCCGAGGTCGCGATCGCGAGCACGCGGGCGCGGAGCTCCGGCGACGCCTGCGGCATCGCCGCCCGCAGCTCGTTGACGATGATCGAGTCAGGCTGCATCGGCTCTCACCTTCTCCTCGAGCTTCTTCAGGGCGCGGCTCAGCCGCGTGGAGCAGTTCGTGACGCTGATCCCGAGCAGGCGTGCCGCGGTCTCGGCGTCGAGGTCGAGCAGGACGCGCAGGGCGATCACCTCGCGCTCCCCGGCGGTCAGGGACCGCAGGGCCGTCTCGATCGCGGGCGAGAGGCCCTCGCCGAACGCGCCCGTCTCGTCCCTGCCCTGGTCGCCGAGGAAGTACGTGTGCTCCCGGCGCTGCCGCCGGCGCTCCGAGCGGAAGTGGTCGAGCGCCGTCGAGCGTGCGATCTGGCAGAGCCACGTCTTCGTGCTCCCGCGGCGCGGGTCGTAGCGCGACCAGGATCGCAGCGCCCGCTCGAACGTGTCGGCGGTCAGGTCCTCGGCAATCCCCCGATCGCCGGTGAGGTAGACGAGGTACGCGTGCACCGCGTCGAGGTTCTCCTCGGCCACCTCGGCGAATGTCTCACGCTGCACGATCCCTTATACGGTGCCTGCCGCGGGCACGTCACGCCCCCGAGCGTCAGCTGACGCGGACCGCGAACGGGCGCGAGACCCGGACGCTGCGCAGCGTGACCGCGATCGTGCCCCGGAGCGTCTTCCCCCTGGCCGTCGCCGGGACGAGGAACGCGCAGCTCGCGACGCCGTGCGAGAAGCTCTTCCGGCGAGCCGGCAGGGCCTTCGTCGCGACCCGGGCCGAGCACGTGACGAGCGGGGACGCGGCGGGGTCGCCGGTGTCGCTGATGGCGACCGGCAGCCTGACGGTCACGAACCTGCCGTGCCTCGCCGGGCTGGGGAGGGTCGTCGCCTTGCCCGCGACGAGCTTCGGCGCGATGCGGACGTCGTACGCATAGAGAGCCTGCCCCTCGTCCGGCGCCCGGTCGGTCGTCGGCGTGGAGGTGTCGACCCCGACCGAGGCCATCGCGAAGAAGGTGAACGCCCTCGACCCGCCGAGATCCTTTGCGGATATTCGGAAAGTGGCGACGCCGTTCGCGTAGCTCCCGCTGAAGCTCGGCGTGGCGGGCTGCTCGAACCCGGTGCCGTTCCAACGGTTGAACGAACCGCCGGTCGCGCTCACGGCGAACGCGTACTCGATGCCCGCGGGCCCGAAGCCCGTGGCCGCGTCGCCGTCGCTGTCCACGTCGACGGCGACGACCATCCCCGGGATCAGCGCCGGCTCGTTCGCGATGTCGACCTGGAGGGCGATCAGCCCGTTGTCGTCGTTCGAGACCGTCACCGTGGTGATGTCGGCGACGTCCGGCTCGCCGGTCGTGTCCGTGAACGTGACGGAGTTCGCGGCCTGCCTGGCGGAGGCCACCGGCACCGAGATCGCGACGAGGACCGTCGCCAGCAGACAGACCCCGCGCACCCCCTAACTCTACGACTTCGGGGCGCGCCTGCCCGCACGCGCCCCGAAGACGGATTGGCCTAACCGACCGGCTGGAAGGCGTGTGCGAGGTCGTACCTCGCAACCGCGCGGCCGAGCCGGACACCCGCGAGGCCCGAGAACCGGTAGTGGAGACCGGCCCAGACGCGGGCGTTGACGATCTCCCTCCGGAGGTCCCTCGCGGTGGCGAAGTGCTGCACCGCGTCCAGGTTCCCGGGCGCCCCGTTCGGATCGAAACCGTGGATGTCCAGATCGATGTCGGACGTGCCGAGGAAGCTCGTGAAGACCACCGACATCGCGCCGGTGAGCGAGCCGTGCGCTGCCGGGTACTCGGGATGGTTCGGCGTGTTGACGAGCGGCCGCCAGCCGGCCTGCTCGACGGTGGCGGGATTGCCGTCGTCAGCGCCCGGGACCTGTCCGAAGCCGTCGTTCGTGACGCTCGTCGGATCGATCGCCGTGACGGGCCGCCAGAACAGGTAGTGGTACTTCGCATTCATCACCGAGATCTGCGCGTCGGCGCCGACGACGTTCACCATCGCCGCGAGCCGGGCGGTCTCGAGCAGCCCGAGCCCCCGCGCATCGACGATCGACCGTGCGACGCCGTTGTACTGGCGGATCGCGTTCGCCGTGAAGAACTTGGCCGTCGCGGTCTCCGCCGCCGTCCGCCTGTGGCTGAGGGCATCGCCCCAGGCCTTGATCTCGTTGAACCCGCTCACCCACTCCGTGCTCTGGAGCGACGGCGGCGGGGGCGGCAGGAACTGATCGCCGCTCTGGAGCACGAACGGCCGGACCTGGCCGACCCACGGCGTCTGCGGGGCAAGGTACGCGGCCGGCGTCAGCCGCCACACGCCCGGGCCTGGCGGCAGCGTCGGGAACGACGACGTCGTCCCGATCGGCGTCATCCGTCCGTCGTCCCTCCGCAGGTTGATCACGGTTCGTGCAGCATCGCGGCCGACCGCCTGACCCGCGCTCTTCGAGCTCCCGTTCGGAATCGCGGCGAGAGCCTCGTCGTAGAGCGGCCCGAGCGTGCTCGACTGCGTCGGGAAGTAGTGGGAGAGCGCCCGGTACGCCGCCTCGACGACCGCCGCGTCCGGGGACGCGGAGGACGGTGCCGCGACCTGCGGCCCGATCGGCGAGTAGCCGCGCTGGATCGCCGTTACCGCGTCGTAGACCGCGGTCGACTCGTAGGCCATGTAGATCTGGCTCTCGTTCTGGAACGCGCCCGATCCGACGACGGTGTCCTCGGCGATCTTGTTCCACTGCTCGACGGTGTTGCCCGGCGGCAGCGTGGCCGCGTGGTGGGCGCGGCTCGGGCCGGCGAGCCCGGATCCTGCGAGCACCGCCGCGAGAACCGCGGCGAGCAGAGCGACCACCGCGGCTGCGATTCGTCTGTTCCGCTTCATCGGTGCCTCCTCCTTCTGTGGTGGGATCGCTCGCTGCGATCCGCGTCCGGAACGACGCTAGGAGCCGCCGGCGCGGCCGCCTAGCGTGGCCGCCGGTGAGTCGGCGGGGTGCTAGCACGCAGGTCACGCGCCTCCGAAAGACGCGACGGGCCGCCCCGAAGGACGGCCCGTCCACAACCCCTCGATGCCTCGCGCTACTCGCCGAACTGGGTGAGGAGCGCCTGACCCTGCGCGTGGCAGTCGGCCGAGCGAGTCGCGGAAGCGATCTCGACCCGGGCAACCCTCTGCCGGCCGCTGTCCGTTCCCTCCTGGATCGTGAAATCAGTCATGTCCGGTGAGCCGACGTTCGTCACGTCGATCCGGTTCGGGCCGGAGGTCTGCACGTACTTCACGTCGGAGGCGCTCCCGGCGTAGGCGACACGCCGGAAGTAGTTCGTGGTGAGCGGGCTCTCGCTGTCGATGTAGAGCGTCGACTGGTGGGTCGCGTCACCGCACTGGAAGGTCACCTTCACGAGCCCCGGAATCTCGAGCAGCGGGACGTCGCCGTGGAACGGCACCGCGAACGCCTGGATGTACGTGTTGCCGCGTCCCTGGATGAAGCCGTACGAGTCAATCCCATCGAGATACGTCGAGTTGAGGTTGTCGACCCGGCTCGCCGAGTTGACGGTCATCGGCGCCACGCCCGGCTGAGTCCAGAGCTCGAGCGCCGGACCGGTGCCGAGGTTCTGTCCGTAGATCGCACCGTGGCTTCCGTAGGCACGCCCGGCGATGCCGTAGCCGTCCTGGGTTCCCTCCCCGTACACGCCGCTCGCCGGGTACGTGCCTCCCTTCCCGTACACGCCGCCGCCGGCTCCGTTGTTGACGCCCTGGAGCACGGTCGAGCTCGTCGACCCGTTCAGCGTCACCGGCGCGACGCTCCGCAGGAAGCCGCTCGAGTCGACGCCGTCGAGCATGTCGGCGTTCAGCTTCGCGACCTTGCCCTTCGAGTTGACGGTGAAGGGAGCGGTCGTGTCGCCGGGCACGCTGAAGCTCGCCGCCGGCTGCGCCGCGCTGCTCGTCAGGCGGAGCGCGGGACCCGTCGTCGACGACGAGGTCAGCCTCGTCGGCTGGTCGGCCGTGTTCGCCTGGCCGAGGACGAAGTTGCCGCCCGTCGCCGCGTACCCGGCGCCCCCCAGGGCGGCGAACAGCGCGGCGAGCGAGACGAGCATCGGCGGCGAGAGTCGCTTGCGCACGAAGGTCGGGATCATCTCTCCTCCTCTGTCGCGATCCGTGAGCCGGATCCGTTGCGGCGGAGGCTAGGTCCGCCCCGACCGGCCGAAAACAGTGCAGCCGGGTGGGTTCGCTGCCGTGCCAGCACCCAGCTCGACCGCCTGGCTGGCCTCCTTGACAGGACTCCCGCGCGCGGGCGAAATGGAGGTCGGCAATGGCAACCCCGAGCTCACCCGGCCCGCTCGACGATCTCCGCCGGGAGATCGAGGAGCTCCGCGCCTCGCGCGCCCGGCTCGCCGCAGTGGCCGACGAGGAGCGCAGGCGCATCGAGCGTGACCTCCACGACGGCACGCAGCAGCACCTCGTGGCGCTCGCCGTGAACCTCGAGCTCGCGCGTCAGCTCGTGGACGGCGATCCGACCGCCGCACGCGCGCTCCTGGACGAGCTCGGGCAGGACGTCCGCGAGGCGCTCGAGAGCCTTCGCCAGCTCGCCCAGACGGTCTACCCGCCGCTCCTGCTCGACCGCGGGCTCGCGGAGGCCCTGCGTGCGGCCGCGGCGGAGGCCGCGATCGAGACGCGAATCGAGGCGAGCGCGCTCGAGAGACAGCCGGCGCAAGTCGAGGCGACCGTCCATTTCTGCTGCGCCGAGGCGCTGCGAAACGCGGCGAGACATGCAGGCCCCGGCGCGCGGGCGCTCGTTCGGGTGTGGACCGAGCAGGGCGTCGTCCGCTTCACCGTCGAGGACGACGGCGCGGGGTTCGACGTCGACGCGACGCCGCGAGGCGCCGGGCTCCTTGCCGCCGGCGACCTCCTCGGCGCGCTCGGCGGCCGGCTCGAAGTCACCTCCGGGCCCGGACGCGGGACGCGCGTCAGCGGGTGGATCCCGCTGCAGGGGTGACCGTGCGCGTGCTCGTCGCGGACGACCAGACGCCGTTCCGGCGTGCGGCGCGCTCCGTGATCGGTGCCGCCGCCGGCTTCGAGCTCGTCGGCGAGGCGAGCTCGGGCGAGGAGGCCGTCGCCCTCACGGACACCCTCGAGCCGGACCTGATCCTGATGGACATCCGGATGGCCGGGATCGGCGGCATCGAGGCGACGCGCTCGATCGCACGGACGTGCCCGGAGACCGTGACGATCCTCGTCTCGACCTACCGCGAGGAGGACCTGCCGCGCGAGGCTCGCACGTGCGGCGCCGCCGCGTACCTCCACAAGTCCCGGCTCGGCCCTCGGGTGCTCCGCGAGCTGTGGGCCGCCCGCCCCTACGCACCGCCTTCGGACAGGTAGAGGAGCACGGCCTTCACCCGGCGGTGAACGGACTCCTCCCACTTCAGCCCGAGCCTGAGGAAGATCGCGTTGATCACCTTCTCGACCGACCGTTCGGTGAGATAGAGCTCGGCCGCGATAGCGGCGTTGTTGCGCCCCTCGGCCATCAGCCGCAGGACGTCGCGCTGGCGCGGCGTCAGGCCGGCAAGCGGAGTCGGAGCGTCGGCGGTCCGGGCCGAGAGCAGCGCCTCGACGACCTTCGGGTCGATGACGGAGCCTCCCTCCGCGACCGCGCGAATCGCGGCGACGAGCTGGGCGACGTCGCCGACCCGCTCCTTCAGCAGGTACGCGCGGCCGGCGCTCCCGCCTTCGAGGAGGGCGAGCGCGTAGCGCGGCTCCGCGAACTGGCTGAGGACGACGACGCCGACGTCCGTGTTCGTCTCGCGCAGCCGGACTGCCGCCTGGATGCCCTCGTCGGCTCCGCCCGGAGGCATGCGGACGTCGGTGAGGACGACGTCCGGCCGCTCCGTCTCGACCGCGGCGAGCAGCGAGTCGAGGTCGGCGCAGGCCGCCACGACCTCCACCTCGGGCTGCGTCTCGAGCAGCCGCCGGATTCCCTCGCGGACGAGAAGGTTGTCCTCGGCGAGGACGAGGCGGATCGCCACGGCCCAAGCCTAGACAGCGGCCTCCGTGAGCGTGAACATAGGCACAAGCCCGTGGTCCGGGACCCCAGCGTGACCGGGAGAGGGAGGAGATCGACATGAGGAACCTGGCGTTGCTGGGCCTGGCGCTGGTGCTTTCGCTGGCCGCGTGCGGCGGCTCGGGCAGGAGGGCGGCCGGCGACGCCCGGCTGGAGCAGGAGGCCGACAGCTACCAGATCGACCAGATCGAGAAGATCTGGCACAAGGCCTCGTCGACGAAGGACGTCGCCCTGATGATGACGATCTGGGCGCCCAACGCGACCTTCAACGTCGGAACCGACACGTATGCGGGGAAGGCGCAGATCCGGGGCTTCTTCGCGCACATGGCGGGTCCGTTCAAGCCCGAGAACGACTGGATCTCGGACACGCCGGCCTACAAGGTCCGGATCACCGTGAACGGCGACAAGGGCACGCTCTACTTCCAGTGCCACTACCTGGACAGGAGGACGGGCAAGCTCGCCTCCATCGTCGCCGCCGACCAGGACGTCAGGAAGATCGACGGGAAGTGGCTGATCACGAAGTCCGTGGCGGCGCCCGCGCGGCTGGGGTCATGACCTCTCGCTGATGGTGCGGCCCGCGCTCGGCGCGCGACTACCGCCGGCTCCCGCAGTCCGCGGGCAAGCCGACAACCGGCTCGTCCGGGCAGTCGGACGGGTCCCGTTCACGCTCCGGACGAAGCTCCTCGTCGCCTTCGCCGGCATCGTCGCGCTGCTCGTCGTGGTCGCGGTCCTCGGCCTGCGTGTGCTGGGTCAGTCCAACTCACGCGTCGAGTCGCTCGGAACCCTGCAGCGCCGGGCCGCGACCTACCAGGCGCTGCAGACGCAGGCGCAGCAGCTGCGCGAGCTGCTCAGCCTGCGCGCCGCAGGCGCGGACCCCTCGTACAACAGCTACAGCGGCCGGAGCCTCGTCGCGAGGTTCAGCGGCCTGGACTGGATCCTGGTGGACAAGGGGATCGAGGCCGAGCTCCTCCAGCTCGGCCCCGCCCTGGACGAGTCGGGGTTCGGATTCGTGCCCCCGCCCCCGGACGAGACCCGCCTCATCCGGATGCGTCGGGACTACGAGCGGTTCGCGAGCGTCCTCGGACGGGTCATCGCGTACGACCAGCGCGACGCGCCGAACACGACGACGCAGCCGCTCCTCCTGAGGACGATCGAGATCGACAACGACCTCGGCGCGGTCACCGACCGGCTGGCGACGACGACGCGGGCCCGTACCGACGCGTTGATCGCCCAGAACCGCAACTCGTACGCCTCGTCTCGGAACCTCTTCGTCGGCGTGGGAGTGGGCAGCGTCCTGCTCGCGCTCGCGCTCGGCCTCGTCCTCTCGCGATCGCTGATCGGCCCGATCCGCCGCACCGAGGCCCGCCTCGCCGAAATCGCCTCGGGCGACTTCTCGCGCCACCTCGAGGTGCCGAACCGGGACGAGCTGGGCGCGCTCGCCCAGAACCTGAACCGGATGAACGACGAGCTGCGCCGGCTCTACGGCGAGCTCGAGACGGCAAGCCGGCACAAGTCGGAGTTCCTCGCGACGATGTCCCACGAGCTGCGGACGCCGCTGAACGCGATCATCGGGTTCTCGGAGCTCCTCCAGCTGCAGGACGTGGGGGAGCTGAACGAGCGACAGCGCGGGTACCTCGACGACGTCCTCGGCGCCGGCCGGCATCTGCTGTCGCTCATCAACGACATCCTCGACCTGGCGAAGATCGAGGCGGGGCGCATGGAGCTCGACCGCTCGGAGCTCTCGCTGCGCGGCGTGCTCGAGAGCGGGCTCGCCTTCCACGCGGGGCAGGCGACGCGCGGTGCGATCGCGCTCGGCCTGCGGGTGGAGCCCGACGACATCCGCGTCAGCGCCGACGAGCGGAGGCTCCGGCAGGTGGTCTTCAACCTGCTCTCGAACGCGGTCAAGTTCACGCCGGAAGGCGGACGCGTCGACGTGTCCGCGCGGGTCCTGGACGGCGCGGTCGAGGTCGCCGTGGCGGACACGGGTCCGGGCATCGACCCCGGGGAGCAGGAGCTGATCTTCGAGGAGTTTCGGCAAGCGCGCACGAGCTCGGGTCCGCACCGCGACGGAACCGGGCTCGGCCTGCCGCTGGCGCGAAGGCTCGTCGAGCTCCACGGTGGGCGTCTCTGGGTCGAGAGCGTTCCCGGCCGGGGAAGCTGCTTCCGGTTCACGGTGCCGGAGGCTACTGTCGGGTAGGCGCAGCGAATGGCCGGCGAGCTCGCCCTCATCGTCGACGACAACGACCGGAACCTCCGGCTGGCCCGCGACGTGCTCCTGCTCGGCGGCTTCAGGACGCTCGAGGCCTCGACGGGCACCGAGGGCGTCACGATCGCAGCGGCCCAGCGGCCCGACGTGATCCTGATGGACATCCGCCTCACGGACATGAACGGCAGGGAGGCCGCCGCGTTGCTTCGGGCCGACCCGCGGACGGCGGGAATCCCGATCGTCGCGCTCACCTCGTTCGCGATGAAGGGCGATCGCGAATGGTTCCTCTCCGCCGGCTTCGACGGCTACCTCGAGAAGCCGATCAGCGTCCGCGACTTCGCCGAGCAGGTGCGGGCGTTCTGCCGCGGCGCGGAGAGGTGAGCGTCAGGCCGCCGCGGCGGCCAGCGTCGAGGCCTCGTACACCTTGTCCCGCTCGTACGTGTCGAGCTCGTCCGAGAGCAGGTCGCTCGGATCGGGCGGGTCGCCCGGCGGGAGCGGCACGGCCTCGCCGTCGATCGCGACGGCGACGAGCTTCTCCGCCTCCTCGTGCTCGAGTTCCACCGGCCGCCCGAGCCGCGAGGACAACCAGCCGCGCAGGAGGTGCGCCTGGGCCGCCGTCGCGCGCACGCGGATCGCCTGGACGTCGGCGATGCCCGGCCAGAGCGAGGCCAGCTGGGCTCGCCACCTGCTCGTCCGGGCCCACGCGATGTCCGACACGGCGGCGCGAGGGAAGAGCGTCGCGAGCTCCGCGTACGGCGCGGGCAAGTCGGGCCACTCGGTGCTGTCGACGATCAGCCGATCGGCGACCCCGACGAGCTGCGCCAGCTCGAGCGAGCCGAACGGCGGCAGGCCGCGCCAGCGCAGGAAGACGGGCAGGTCGAAGATCAGCAGCGGCTCGACGATGCTGCCCGGGACATGGGCTCGCGCGCCCCGCAGCCGCAGCTCGATCACCTCCGTGTAGATCTGCGGTGCCCCCTCGCCCGGGGCGAACGACTCGAGCCGGACAGTCGCGTCGATCCCGTCCGCCGGCGCGTTCGGCTCCGGCAGCAGCAGGATCGTCCGGGACGGGTGCCGTTCGGCCAGGCCCGCCAGCGTCTTCCTCCCCTTCTCGACCCAGCCGTGCGGCAGCCAGGCGAGGTGCGTCATGACGCTCGTCCGGAGCAGCGGCGACTTCTCGTTCTCCTCGGCCCCGCGCAGGTCGGCGAGCGCCCGCTCGACGCCGGCGACGGAGACATCCTCGGCCTTCCACTCCATCAGTGCCTGCGCCAGGCGCGCCCGTCGCGCGCGAGCAGGTCGTTCGCCGACGGCGGCCCCCAGTCGCCGGCCGCGTAGTTCGGGAACGCCGGCCGGTCCCGCTGCCAGGCCGCGACGATCGCGTCGACGAGCGCCCACTGCTCGTCGACCTCGTCCTGGCGCGTGAAGAGCGTCGCGTCGCCGAGCATCGTGTCGAGGATCAGCCGCTCGTACGCCTCGGGGAGCCCTGTCCGGAAGGCACCGCCGTAGAGGAAGTCCATGTGCACCGTCCTGAGGGTCAGGCCCTGGCCGGGCACCTTCGCGCCGATCTCGAGCGAGACGCCCTCGTGCGGCTGGATGTGGACGATCAGGACGTTCGGGCGCAGCTCCTCGGCCGCCGTCTCCTCGAACGGCGGGTGCGGCGCGCGCTTGAACTCGATCGCGATCGTCGTCTCGCGCCGCGGCAGCCGCTTGCCGGTCCGGATGTAGAACGGCGTGTCGGCCCAGCGCCAGTTGTCGACGAAGAGCTTGGCCGCGAAGTACGTCTCCGTCATCGAATCCGGTGCGACGCCCTGCTCCTCGCGGTAGCCCGGCACCTCCTCGCCGCCGATGTAGCCGCGCCCGTACTGGCCGCGGACGATGTGCTTCGGCCCCGGCGTGTGCATCGCCCGCAGCACCTTCACCTTCTCGTTCCGGACCGAGTCGGCGGTGAAGTCGACCGGCGGCTCCATCGCCGTCAGGGCGAGCAGCTGCAGGAGGTGGTTCTGGAAGATGTCGCGGATCGCACCCGCCTGCTCGTAGTACCCGGCGCGGCCGCCGATCCCGAGCTCCTCCCCGACCGTGATCTGGACGTGGTCGACGAACTGGCGGTTCCAGATCGGCTCGAAGATGCCGTTCGCGAACCGGAGCGCCAGCATGTTCTGAACCGTCTCCTTGCCGAGGTAGTGATCGATCCGGAAGATCTCGCGCTCGTCGAAGAAGCGGTGGACCTCGTCGTTCAGCGCCTGCGCCGAGGCGCGGTCGTGCCCGAACGGCTTCTCGACGATCAGCCGCGTCCAGCCGCTCGTGCTCCGCCGCTTGCCGAGCTGCTCGACGATCGTCGAGAACGCGCTCGGCGGAACGGCGAGGTAGTAGACGCGGTTCGTGCCGGTCCCGCGCTCCTCGTCGAGCTCCGACAGGACGCTCGCGACGTGGTTCATCCCGGCGTCGTTCGCGAACTCGGTGCCGACGTAGCGGAGCCCGGCCGCGAGCGTCTCCCAGACGTCGTCGCGGAACGGATCACGCGCGTATTCCTTCACGGCGTCGCGCATCCGGCCGGCGAACTCCTCGGTCGTCTCCTCCGTGCGCGCGACGCCGAGGACGGCGAACTTCTCGGGCAGGAGCCGTCGGAACGCGAGCGAGTACAGCGCCGGGAAGAGCTTGCGCTGCGTCAGGTCGCCCGACGCGCCGAAGATCGTGAGCACGCACTGCTCGGGCGTCCGCCGCAGCCGCAGGCCCTGGAGCAGCGGGTTCTCGGCGACGGCGCTCAAATCTCGACCTCCGGCGCCGTCAGCTCGCCGCCCGCATCGCCCGTGTTCGGCTCGCCGCGCGGCTCGATCAGCAGGATGTGCGTCTCCCCGGCAGCTCGCGGACGGTGCTCGACGCCCTTCGGCACGACGTACAGCTCGCCTGGCCCGAGCTCGACCTCGCCGTCTCGCAGCTCGATCGTCAGCCTCCCGGAGAGGACGAGGAAGAAATCGTCGGTCTCGGCGTGCGAGTGCCACACGAACTCGCCCTCGACCTTCGCGACCTGCACCTTGCTGTCGTTGTAGTAGGCGACGATCTTCGGCGAGAAGCGCTCGTCGAAGGTCGCGAGCTTCTCGGCGAGGTTGACCTTCATTCGGCCGCCTTCACGGCGTGCCCGCCGAACTGGTTGCGAAGAGCGGCGTTCACCTTCGCCGCGAACGACTCGTCCTGCCGGGACGCGAAGCGCGCCATCAGCGACAGCGCGATCACCGGTGCCGGCACGCTCTCGTTGATCGACTCGAAGACGGTCCAGCGGCCCTCGCCGGAGTCCTCCACGTACCCCTTGATCTTGTCCAGGCCGGGATCTTCCTCGAAGGCGCGCACGAGCAGATCGAGGAGCCAGCTGCGGACGACCGAGCCGTAGCGCCAGATGCCGGCGACCGTCGGCAGGTCGATCCCGAACTCGGACGCGCGGAGGATCTCGAAGCCCTCCGCGTACGCCTGCATCAGGCCGTACTCGATCCCGTTGTGGACCATCTTCACGAAGTGGCCGGCGCCCGACGGGCCGACGTGTGCGTAGCCGTTGGGCGGCGCGAGCGACTTGAAGATCGGCTCGGCCTGCGCGAAGGCGCTCCCTTCGCCGCCGACCATCACGCAGTAGCCCTCGGAGAGGCCCCAGACGCCGCCGGAGACGCCCGTGTCCAGGAAGAAGACGCCCTTCGCCTTCGCCTCGGCGGCGCGGCGCTGCGAGTCCCGGAAGTTCGAGTTGCCGCCGTCGACGAGGATGTCGCCGTCCTCGAGCAGCGGCAGGAGCGTCTGGAAGGCGTTCTCCGTCGGCTGCCCGGCCGGGATCATCAGCCAGACGACCCTGGGCTGGTCGAGCATCGACGCGAGCTCGACGAGCGAGCCGGCCGTCCGTTCCGGCGCGGTGCGCGCGTACGTCTCGACGGTGTGGCCGTCGCGGCGAAGCCGCTCCGTCATGTTGGACCCCATCCGGCCCAGCCCGACCAGTCCGAGCTTCATGCGTCTCCTTTCGTTTGGTGGTGGCTAGGCCGCGGCGAGCTCACCGCGCTTCGAGGCGATCCCGCCGAGCAGCTCGTCGAACGAGTCGGCGAACTTCTGGACGCCCTCCTCCTCGAGCGTGTCCGTCACGTCGTCGTAGTCGACGCCGGCCTCGACGAGCGCGTCGAACAGCCCGCGGGCGTCGTCGAGCCCCTGCTCGAGCGTCGACGCGACGGTGCCGTGGTCCTGGAAGGCCTGGATCGTCTCCTCCGGCATCGTGTTGACGGTGTCGGGGCCGATCAGGTCGTCGACGTAGAGCGTGTCCGGATAGGCCGGGTTCTTCGTCGAGGTCGAGGCCCAGAGGCACCACTGCTTCGAGGCGCCCTTCGAGGCGAGGAACTCCCAGCGCTCGCCGGAGAAGAGCTCCTTCCAGTTCTGGTACGCGAGCTTCGCGTTCGCGACGGCGAGCTTGCCCTCGAGGTCCTTTCGGCCGATGGCCTCGAGCCGCCTGTCGGCCTCGGTATCGACGCGCGACACGAAGAAGCTCGCGACGGACGAGACCGGCCGCGGGTCGCCGCCTGCGGCGACGAGCCGCTCGAGCCCGCGGATGTAGGCCTCCATCACCTCGCGGTGGCGCTGCAGCGAGAAGATCAGCGTCACGTTGATCGACCTGCCCGCCGCGATCATGTCCTCGATCGCCGGCAGCCCGGGCTTCGTCGCCGGGATCTTCACGTAGAGGTTCGGCCGGTCGATCAGCTTGTGGAAACGCTTCGCCTGCTCGTAGGTCGCGACGGTGTCGTAGGCCAGCGTCGGGTCGACCTCCATCGAGACGTAGCCGCGCAGGCCGTGGCCGTCGTCCCAGACCTTGCGCAGGAGATCGCAGGCCGCGGTGATGTCGCGCGCCGCGAGCGCGATGAAGATCTCCCTCGCGTCCGTCTGCTCCTTCAGCAGCTCCTGGAGCTGCGCGTCGTAGCGCTCGCCGTGCGAGATCGCCTTCTGGAAGATCGTCGGGTTCGACGTGACGCCGGTGATCGCGTCGGCCTTCAGCTTCCGCTCGAGTTCGCCGGTCTCGAGCAGGTCGCGCGAGAGGTAGTCGATCCAGACGGCCTGGCCAAGCTTGTCGACCTTGTGGAGATTGGTTTCGGGCATCGTGGTCTTCCTTTCGGTCTTCGTTTGTCGTGCGCGGCGAGCGGGCTCCTACGACACGCGTTCGAGCAGCGCCGTCGCCTTCGCGACCACGTTGTCGACGTTGTAGCCGAGCCGCTCGAGGACGGTCGTGCCCGGGGCGGACGCGCCGAAGCGGTCGAGCGAGACCGAGTCGCCGCGGTCGCCGACCCACCGCTTCCAGCCGAGCGCCACGCCGGCCTCGACCGCGAGCCGCGAGCCGACCTCCGGCGGCAGCACCTCCTCGCGGTACTCGACGGGCTGGCGCTCGAACAGCTCCCAGCACGGCATCGACACGACCCTCACGGACGTGCCGTTCTCCGACGAGATCCTCCGCGCCGCCTCGAGCGCCAGCCAGACCTCGGAGCCGGTCGCGATCAGGATCAGGTCGGGCTCGCCGCCGCTCTGCCAGTAGACGTACGCGCCGCGCTCGAGCCCGGACGCCGCCCCGTACCCGTCACCGCGCGGCAGCGTCGGCACCTTCTGGCGCGTGAGCGAGAGCGCGACCGGCCCGTCCTCGCGCTCGAGCGCGACCTTCCACGCCTGCACCGTCTCGTTCGCGTCGGCCGGCCGGACGAACCAGAGGTTCGGAATCGCCCGCAGCGCCGCGTAGTGCTCGACGGGCTGGTGCGTCGGGCCGTCCTCGCCGAGGCCGATCGAGTCGTGCGTCCAGACCCAGACGACCGGCAGGTGCATCAGCGCCGAGAGCCGCACGGCCGGCCGCATGTAGTCGGAGAAGACGAGGAACGTCGACCCGTAGGGCTTGACGATCCCGCCGTGGACGGCGAGCCCGTTCACGATCGAGCCCATCGCGTGCTCGCGGATGCCGAACGCGACGTTGCGGCCGGCGTGGGTCGACGCGAAGACGCCGCCGCCCTCGAACTCGGTCTTCGTCGACTCGACGAGATCGCCGGCGCCGCCGATCATCGTCGGAACGAAGTCCTTGAAGGCCTGCATGACCTGCTTGCCGGCGTCCCGCGTCGCGACCTGCTCGCCCTCCGCGAACTCCGGCAGGGCCGCCGCGAAGCCCGGCCGCGGCTTGCCGCTCTGCACCTGGTCCCAGTCCTCGCGCAGCGCCGGAAACGCAGTCGACCAGCGCTCGAACCGGTTCTTCCACTCCTGCTCGAGCTCGATCCCGTCGTCGACACGGCTCATGTGCGCGTAGACCTCGTCCGTGACGGCGAAGTGCTGGTCCGGATCGAGGCCGAGCACCTCCTTGGTCGCCCGCACCTCGTCCTCGCCGAGGGGTGCGCCGTGCGCCTTTGCGGTGTCCTGCGCGTGCGGCGCCGGATAGGCGATGTGGGAGCGGACGACGATGAACGACGGCCGGTCGGTCTCCGCCTGCGCGGCGGCGATCGCCGCCCGCAGCGCGTCGAGGTCGTTGACGTCGGCGACGCGCTGGACGTGCCACCCGTACGCCTCGAACCGCTTGCCCTTGTCCTCGGCGTCGAAGCTGATCGCCGTCGTGCCGTCGATCGTGATCCGGTTGTCGTCGTAGAAGTAGACGAGCTTCCCGAGCCCGAGCGCGCCTGCGACCGACGCGGCCTCGGCGGACACGCCCTCCATCAGGTCGCCGTCGGAGCAGATCGCGTAGACCCGGTGGTCGACGAGCGAGTGGTGCGGGCGGTTGTAGCGCTCGGCGAGGAACCGCTCCGCGATCGCCATGCCGACGCCGTTGGCGAAGCCCTGGCCGAGCGGGCCCGTCGTCGTCTCGATGCCCGGCGTGAGGAAGTGCTCCGGATGGCCGGGCGTGATCGACTGCCACTGCCGGAAGCGCTTCAGCTCCTCGAGGGAGAGGTTGTAGCCGGTCAGGTGGAGCGAGGCGTACTGGAGGATGCAGGCATGGCCGGCCGAGAGCACGAACCGGTCGCGGTCGTGCCAGTCCGGGTTCGACGGGCTGATCCGCATCACCTCGCGGTAGAGCAGGTACGCCAGCGGCGCGAGCGCCATCGCCGTTCCCGGATGGCCCGCGTTCGCCTGCTGGACGGCGTCCATGGCCAGCGTGCGGATGGTGTCGATCGACTGCTGCTCGATGTCGGGCTTCGCCACGTCGCTCCCTTCTTGCCGGTTCTGTCCAGAACGATACGAGGACCGGTGCAGCTCCCGTCTACCCTTGCCGCCGTGGCCGTCGTCATCGCCTCGAACCTGCGCAAGGAGCTGAGCGGTGCGCCGCTCTTCGAGGGCGTCTCGTTCAAGGTCGAGCGCCGCGAGCGGCTCGCCCTGTCCGGGCCGAACGGCGCCGGCAAGACGACGCTGCTCCGGATCCTCTCGGGCGAGACCGAGCTCCACGGCGGCGAGCTCGCGTTCGCGAAGGGCACGCGCGTCGCGCTCCACGACCAGCGGCCGCCGCTCGACCGCGAGCTGACGCTGCGCGAGTACGCGCTCTCGGGGGCGGGCGATCTCGTCGCGCTGGAGGCCGAGCTCCGCCGGCTCGAGCAGGCCATGGCGTCCGGCACGCACGACCCGGCGACGCTCCGTCGCTACTCGGAGGCGCAGGCGCGGCTCGAGCACGCCGGCGGCTACGACTGGCGCGAGCGGGCCGCGGCCGTGATCCGCGGGCTCGGGTTCGGCGACGACGACCTCGATCGCGAGCTCACGACCTTCTCGGGCGGCGAGCTGACGCGCGCGTCGCTCGGGCGCGCGCTCGCAGGCGACCCGGATCTGCTGCTCCTCGACGAGCCCACGAACCACCTCGACGTCGCCAACCTCGAATGGCTCGAGGAGACGCTGCAGACGATCGACGCGGCGGTCATCCTCGTCGCACACGACCGCTGGTTCCTCGAGGCGGTGACGACGTCCGTGCTCGAGCTCGAGGGCGGGCGTTCGATCGGCTTCTCGGGCCCCTGGCACGAATGGCGCCGCGAGAAGGCGGCACGCACGCTCGCGGCGGCGAAGACGGTCGAGCGCTACGAGGACGACATCGCGCGGCTCGAGCGCTTCGTGTCCCGCTTTCGCGCGAAGAAGAGCAAGGCGAAGCAGGCGCAGGCGAAGCTGACGCAGATCGCGCGGCTCGACCGGGAGCGGCGGACGGCCAGGTCGGAGCTCGAGCTGCTGACGAGGAAGCGCCGGACGCTCGGGTTCGAGTTCCTGAGTCCGCCGCGCAGCGGGAGGACGGTGGTCGAGGTCGAGGGGCTGAGCGTGCGCGCAGGGGAGCGCGTGCTGCTCCCGGACGTCTCGTTCGCGATCGACCGCGGCGAGCACGTCGCGCTCGTCGGGCCGAACGGCTCGGGGAAGACGACGCTGCTCGAGACGATCCTCGGCCGGCCGCTCGGCTACGGCGTCGTGCCGGCCTACTTCTCGCAGCACGAGGCGGAGCTCGACGAACGCGGCTCCGTCCTCGACTGCGTCCAGTCCGCGACCGGGCTGCGGCGGCCGCAGGCGCAGGCGCTCCTCGGCCGCTTCCTGTTCTCCGGCTGGGAGACGCACGAGAAGCCGGTGAGCGTGCTCTCGGGCGGCGAGCGCCGCCGGCTCGCGCTCGCGATCACGGTCGCCTCCGGCGCGAACTTCCTCGTCCTCGACGAGCCGACGAACCACCTCGACCTCGAAAGTCGCGAGGCACTCGAGGCCGCGCTCGAGGCGTTTCCGGGAACGGTGCTCCTCGTCTCCCACGACCGTGCCTTGCTGGACGCGGTCGCCGAGCGGACGCTCGCGATCGAGGACGGGCAGCTGCGCTCCTACGACGGCGGCTGGGCCGACTACGTCCGGGCTCGCAGCGTGCCCGAGCCGGCGTCAGACCCCAGGCCACGTCCGAAGACGACACCACCGCCACCGCCGCCGCGTCCGGCGCCGAAGCGGCCGAGCGAGCTCGAGCGCCTGGAGGACCAGATCGGCCGGCAGGAGCAGGCCGTCGCCGAGCTCGAGCAGCAGCTCTCCGAGAACTGGTCCGACGTCGACGTCCTCGCCGAGCACCGCCGCGCCCGCGACGAGCTCCAGACGCTCCTCGCGCGGTGGGAAGCGCTCTTCGAGGAGGCGCAGGCGTGACGGCCGGCGCCTACTAGCGACCGCGCCGCTGCTCGAGCCAGGCCTCCTTCGTGATCGCCCAGCGCTCGTGGTCGCGCCAGCGGCCGCGGATCTTCAGGTAGCGCGGCGAGAAGCCCTCCAGCCGGAAGCCGCAGCGCTGCGCGAGCGCGGTCGACGCGGCGTTGCCAGGCTGGATGTTGGCCTCCAGCCGGTGCAGCCCCAGCCTGTAGAAGGCGTCGTTCAGCACGAGTTGCAACGCCTCGGTGAGGTAGCCGCGGCCGGCGAACTCGGCGACCGCTCCGTAGCCGAGGAACGCGCTCCGGAAGTTGCCGCGGACGATCTCGCTGATGTTGAGGGCGCCGACGATCGCGCCGTCCTCGCGGCGGCAGGCCAGGTAGAAGGAGCTCGTCTCGCGTCGCGAGCGCTCGAGGTACGCGGCGTAGGTCTGGGACGTCGTCGGCATCGTGATCCAGGGCGCGTGGAAGCTCCGGCTCGCGCGCATCCGCCCGATGAACTCGGTCTCGTCTTCGGCGGAGGGCGGACGGATCACGACGCGGAGACGAGCCATTTGCGACGTCCTATCACGCGCCCGAGTAGCCTGCCGCCCCATGGTCGAGGATCGTCTCGTCTCGCTCGTCCGGGAGCTCGTCGAGATCGAGTCGCCGACGTACTCGCCGGGCGTGCGCCGCGTGGCCGAGCGGGTGGGGGACGAGCTCGAACGGCTCGGCGCGAGCGTCCGCATCCACGACGGCGACCATCTCGTCGCCGACCTCGAGGGCCAGGGCTCGCCGTTGCTCGTGATCGGGCACGGCGACACGGTCTGGCCCGAGGGCACGCTCGCGTCGTTCCCGTTCCGTCTCGACGGCGAGCGCGCCTACGGGCCCGGGAGCTACGACATGAAGGCGTGCGTGGTGGTCGCGCTGGAGGCGATCCGCCTCGCCGGCGGGGGACGGCGCGCGATCCGCTTCTTCCTGACGGCCGACGAGGAGCAGGGCAGCCGGACGGCGCGCGCGCTCCTCGACGAGGCGGCGCAGGGCGTCGCCGCCGCGCTCGTCGTCGAGCCGACGACCGCACGCGGCGACCTCAAGACCGCCCGCAAGGGCCTGGGACGGTTCCGGATCACGATCTCCGGCCGAGCCGCCCACGCCGGCAACCCCGGCGACGGCGTCAGCGCGATCGAGGAGCTCGCGCACCAGGTGCTCGCCCTCCACCGGCTCGCCGACGCCGGGCGCGGCCTGTCGTTCAACGTCGGCGTCGTCCGCGGCGGAACGAGCGAGAACGTCGTCGCCGCGACGGCCGAGGCCGACGTCGACGTCCGTGTCTCGACGAAGGCCGACCTGACGCTCGCCGAGGAGCTCCTCGCACGGCTCGGCCCGGAGCTCGACGGCACGACGATCGCGGTCTCGGGCGGCTGGACGCGCCCTCCGCTCGAGCGCTCCCCCGGCTCGTCGAGGCTCTTCGCCCAGGCGCGGGAGTACGGCCGCGAGCTCGGCCTCGACCTCCGCGAGAGCTCGGCGGCCGGCGGCTCGGATGGAAACCTCGTGGGCGCGGCCGGCGTGCCGGTGCTCGACGGCCTCGGGGTCGAGGGCGGCGGCGCGCACGCGGTGACCGAGCACGTCCTGCTCGCTTCGCTCCCGGTGCGGGCGCAGCTGCTCGCGCGGATGCTGGAAGATCCAGGCGTTTAGAGTCGCCGCGATGGAGACCCGCGACTTTCTCCGCTCGATCGGGCTCCCGGGCGGCGATCTCCACGACCTGCCAGATTCGGACAAGCGCTTCCCGGACGGCGCGCAGTACCGGGTCGAGATCCCGAGCACCGAGGGCCCGCGCTGCCTCGAGGCCGTGCTCGAGGAGGGCGAGCGGCTCGACGTCCGGATCCACCGCGTCTCGCAGGGAAGCGGCGTCTTCCTCCACACCGACGCAGAGCTGGACGAACTGGCGCGCAGGGCGGCCGAAGCACGCGTCGAGGTCAGCCTCTTCGCGCGCCCGAACGCCGCGTGGGACACATCCGCGATGGCCAGAGCACCGGCCGGCGCCGTCCTCGCACCGACAGCACGAGGCCAGGAGCAGGTCGTGTACACGCTCGAGGACGCGAGGCGGGCGGCCGCGCACGGCTTCCGCAGCGTCCTCGTCGCCGACGTCGGGGTCCTCGCCGCCTTCGGCCAGATGCGCGCGGCGGGCGAACTCCCGCGGGACATGCAGGCGAAGGTCTCCGTGATGCTGCCGGCCGCGAACCCGGCCGCGGCACGCGTGCTCGCAGAGCTCGGCGCGAGCACGATCAACCTGCCGACCGACCTCTCGCTCGCGCAGATCGCCGCGATCCGGGCCGCGGTCGACGTGCCGCTCGACGTCTACGTCGAGGCGCCCGACAACGTGGGCGGCTTCGTCCGCCACCACGAGCTGCCCGAGCTGATCCGCGTCGCGGCGCCCGTCTACGTGAAGTTCGGCCTGCGCAACGCACCCGACGTGTACCCGGCGGGCACGCATCTGGAGTCGGTGACGGTGGCGCTCAGCCGCGAGCGCGTCCGGCGCGCGCGGCTCGGGATGGAGCTGCTCGCGCGCTCGGGCTACGAGCCGACCACGTCGGAGCTCGGCGCCGAAGGCCTCGCGCTGCCGGTGCTCGCATGAGACGGCTACCGGTCGTCCTCGCCGCGCTCGCGCTCGTCCCGGCCGCGCAGGCGACGGCGCCGCCGCTCCAGAACGCGCTCAACGCGGCCGTCGAGGCCGGCGTCCCCGCCGCGCTCGCGCTCTCCGAACGGCCCGGACGGCCGACGCTTCGCCTCGCGGCCGGGTGGGCGAACCGCGCCACGGGCTCACCGATGAAGCCCGGGCTCCGCTTCCGGGTCGGCAGCGTGACCAAGACGTTCGTCGCGGCGCTCGTCCTCCAGCTCGCCGACGAGCAACGGCTCGCGCTCGACGACACGGTCGAGCACTGGCTCCCCGGGCTCGTGCCGAACGGCGACGGGATCACGATCCGCCAGCTCCTCCGCCACCAGAGCGGCCTCTTCGACTACACGAACGACCAGAGGATCTTCAAGCCGTACCTCGCAGGCCGGCTCGGCTACCGGTGGACGCCGCACACCCTCGTCGAGATCGCCGTCTCGCACCCGCCGCTCTTCGACCCCGGCACGGACTGGCAGTACTCGAACACGAACTACGTCGTCCTCGGCCTGATCGCCGAGCGGGCCGGACGGGCACCGCTCGGGCAGCTGCTCGCGCGGCGCATCTTCAGGCCGCTCGGCCTCGCCTCGACGACCTTCTCCGCAGGGACGTCGTTCCCGGGCCCTCGCATGCACGGCTACTACGGCGGCACGGACGTGACGGGCCTGAGCGCCTCGTGGGCCTGGGCCGCCGGGGCGATCGCCTCGACCGCGAACGACCTTGCGCGCTTCTACCGCGCGCTGTTCTCCGGCCGACTGCTGTCCACTCCGCTCCTGACGAAGATGGAGCAGACGGTGCCGATCGGAAACGGCGACAACCGCTACGGGCTCGGGCTGATCCGGATCCGCACGCCGTGCGGGTTCGCGTGGGGCCACGACGGACTCGTGCCGGGCTACCGGACGCTGGCACTCGCGAGCCGCGACGGGAAGAAGGTCGCCGTGGTCGCGGAGGCGATCAGCGCCCGGTTCCCGAGCGGGCCCCAGGACCAGACGTTCGACGAGCTCGCAGCGACCGCCTACTGCGGCTGACCGAGCGTCGCGACGACCGCATCGGCGATGACCTTCAGCGGCCGTCCGGAGACCTGGCTCGCCTTGCGCAGGCGCGCGAACGCGTCCTGCTCGGTCAGGCCCTCTTTCTCCATCAGGAGGCCCTTCGCCCGCTCGATCGACTTCCGCGCTGCGAGCGCCTCGGCGAGCGACTCGGCCTCGTCGCGCAGCGCCGCGAGCTCCTCGTGCCGCGCGCGCGCGGTTCGGATCGCCGGCAGCAGGTCGGTCTCGCGGAACGGCTTGACGAGGTAGCCGAAGACCCCGGCCTCGATCGCGCGCGAGACGAGCTCGTCCTGCCCGTACGCCGTCAGCATCACGATCGGGATCGGCCGCTCGTCGAGGATCTTCCGCGCCGCGTCGATGCCGTCCAGCCGGGGCATCTTGACGTCGAGCACTGCGAGATCGGGCTGCTCCGACCGCGCGAGCTCGACCGCCTCGATCCCGTCGCGCGCCTCGGCGCAGATCTCGAAGCCCTCGCGCTCGAGCAGCTCGCGCAGGTCCATCCGGATGATCGTCTCGTCCTCTGCGATCAGGATCCGCATGGCCGGAGCCTACTCGGGGCGGCAGCCGTCGTACCGGCCGCCCTTCGCGCGCGCGAGCTCCTCGAATGCGAGCTCGGCCGCGTCGAAGCTGTCCTTCCTGACCGAGCCGCGCGCGACGAGCAGCCAGTGCGACGGCTCCGTCTCGATCGCCACGTCGAAGCCGTCCTCGGCCAGGACGGCCGCGGCCGACTCGGCGCAGGCCTCCGACGGGAAGCGGAGGAAGAAGACGCCCGGCGTCCGCGGCCGCCTCAGCGTCAGCCGGAACCGGCCGGGCCGCCTGACGACGCGTGACGCGACCAGCTCCAGCACGTCGCGCGCCTCCGGCCAGCGAACGAGCTCGGCCGCCTCGGCGAACGAGCACCAGCGGTACTCGGTGTGCTCCTCGTTCAGGACCGGCTGCCATTCCCGCGGCGCCTCGGTTGCGAAGGCCTCGCCGGCGACCTCGTCGTAGGTGTACGCGTGCCGCAGCGGGAAGACGGCGTCCGCCTCGAGCCCGGTCTCCTCGCGGAGCTCCCGGACGGCCGCCTGGTGCGCCGTCTCGCCCGGCTCGACGCTGCCGGCGACGAGGTGCCAGTAGGCGTCGGCCGGCGCGCGGAGGAGCACGAGCGCCTGCTCGCCGCGGTGGACGAGCACGAGCGCCTCCTGTCTCCGAGTCATGCCGGGAAGACGATCTCGGCCCGGAGCCCGCCGTCGCTCTCGAGCGAGAGCGTGCCGCGCAGCTCGTCGCGGACGAGCGCCCGCACGATCGAGAGACCCGTGCCGTGCCTCGGCTCGCCGGCGATCCCCTTCCCGTCGTCGGCAATCGCGAGCACGACGTCGCCGTTCCGCTGCCAGAGCTCGATCGTCACCGATGGGCCGCCGTGCTCGAGCGCGTTCTGGAAGAGCTCGCTGAAGACGAGCGCGAGCGCGGTCGCACGGTTGCCGGCGAGCGAGATCGAGCCGAGCGTCGCGTCGACGCTCTTGTCGCCGGCGAGCCCCTGGACGAGCATCGCCCGCAGCCGTTCGAGCAGCTCCCCGAGATCGACGTCGTCGTCACGGTGCTCCATCAGCACCTCGTGCACGGCGGCGATCGCGAGGATCCGGTTGACGGAGTCGTCGAGCGCCTTCCGGGGCTCGACGCCGTCGTCTCGCGCCTGCAGCCGGAGCAGCGACGCGACGGTCTGGAGGTTGTTCTTGACCCGGTGGTGGATCTCCTGGGCGAGCACTCCGCGCATGACCGCCCGGCCGTGCTCGAGCGCGACCGCCGCGTGATGCGCGATCGAGGCGAGCAGCGCGCGCTCGTCGTCGGTGAACGGCACGTCCTTGTCGGCCACGAGCTCGCCGATCTGCCGCCGCTTCCAGCGAAGCGGCGTCCGGACCGCGTACGTACCTGCGCGCCCCTCGGGCCAGGCGATCTTCCCGTCCTCGAGCACGAGCGCGGCGCCCGTCGCCGACACCGCGTCCATCGTCGTCCGCACGATCGCCTGCAGCGATTCCTCGAAGTAGAGCGATTCGGACACCGCCTCGGAGATCCGCGCGAGGGCCTCGAGCTCCTCGACCCGCCGCTGCGCCGCCGCGTAGAGCTTCGCGTGCTCGATCGACTGCGCGACCTGCGACGCGATCGCGACGAGCAGCTCGATCTCGCCCGCCGTGAACATGCGCTCGACGCGCGTGCGGACGTTCAGGGCCCCCTCGAGCTTCTCGCGCGCGAGGATCGGCACGGCGAGGATCGACTCGTACTCGCTCTCCCTGAGGTTCGCGAAGGCCTTGAAGCGCGGGTCGAGGTGCGCCTGCTTGGCGATCGTGATCGGCTGGCGCGTCGCGGCGGCGGCGCCCGTGATCCCCTCGCCGGGCCTGAGCCGTGGCCGGCGCGTCATCTCCTCGATCAGCGTGCCGTGCGTCGCGCGCAGGACGAGATCGCCGGTCCGTTCGTCCTGGAGGTAGACGAAGCAGGCGTCGGCCTGCAGCGCCTCGGCGACCTTGCGGGCGACGAGCGTCAGCACCTCCTCGAGGTCGAGCGTGGAGTTGACCGCAGCGGCGGTCTCCGTCAGCAGCCGCAGGTGCCGGGCCGACTCCTCCACGGGGCGATTGTAGGGCGGGCATTCGGGTGGCCCGAGCAAGCCGTCTGGACCGACGGCGCCGGCCTGACGCCCTCCGGTTAACACAACCCTTACCGAACCTGCGCGTTTTTCCTCACCGGCTGGGCATACCGTGCGGCAACGTGAGCTCGTTCGCCGTCGATCTCGCCCGGACCTCCGGTTTCATCGTCGCCGACAGGCGCGGCCGGGTGGTCGGGCGGGTCGAGTCCCCGATGTACGGCACGCGCCCGGACGAGCCCGACGCGCTCGCCGTCCGGTCGGGGCTCTTCGCCCGCCGCCGGCGGCTCGTTCCCGCCGAGACGATCGACCAGATCGACAGCCTGAGCGGCGTGATCGGCCTCAGCGTCGAGCGCGAGGCAATCCGCAGCTTCCTCTAGCCGACGGTTCTACCCCGGTTGCGTGGCCGGCGGCAGGCTGTCGAGCTCGGCCAGGCTCGGCGCGGCGCGCATCGACCGGCTCACCGTCCCGATCAGCGCGAGGACGAGCAGGAGTCCGGTGAAGACCGCCACCGTCGCGCGCGGCGAAAGCCAGCCGAGCAGGAGCCCGGCGATCAGCGGCCCGAGCGGGACGCCGAAGAGCGCAACCGTCCTCGTGACGCTCGTGACCCGGCCGACGAGCCGGTCCGGGACGATCGCCGTCCGGTAGCCGACGACGACCGAGTTCACCGTCGGCGTCAGCACGATGCTCGGAACGCCGCCGGCGAGCAGGACGTAGACGCTCGGCTCGATCAGGAAGGCGCCGACGGTGAGGTTGATCCAGAGGCCGCCGAGGATGACGTGGCGCATGGAGAGGGTCCGCGCTAGCCGCGGCGCGAGCGCGGAGCCGACGAGGATGCAGGCGCCGAGCGCGGCGACGATGCCCCCGATCTCGCCGCCCGAGAGGCCTTGCCTCCGGCCGGTGACGATCAGCGTCAGCACGAGCCCCTCGAAGGCGAGGTTGAGCCAGGTGAAGAGCACCGCGCACGTGCGGAGGAACGGCTGCTGCCAGAGCCACCGAAAGCCCTCGGCGAGCTGGGCGCGCAGCGGCGCCGCCTCCGGCTCGCGATCCTGCTGGAACGGCGTTCGCATCGCGAGCAGCGAGGCGAGCGAGAACGCGTAGGAGACGGCGTCGAAGAGGAACGGGAGCAGCCTGGCCGCTCCGAAGAGGGCACCGCCGAGCGGCGGCCCGATGAGCTCGACGACGCCGATTCGCGCCTGCTCGGCGGCCGCCGCGGACGGCAGCTGCCGGGCCGGCACGACCGCTCGCAGCGCGCCCACCTCCGCGACGTTGAAGATCGCGAACATCGTCCCCTCGACGAACGCGACGCCGATGATCTGCACGAACGACAGCTCGTGCATCGCGAGGGCCGCGACGACGCTCGCGAGCGCGGCCGCCCGGACGGCGTCGGCGGCGAGCATCAGCCGCTTCCGGTCGGCGCGGTCGGAGGCGAGTCCGGCGAGCAGCCCGAAGAGCCCGTACGGGATCATCCGTGCGAAGCCGACGAGCCCGGCCTTCGGCGCCGACCCGGTCGTCGCGAGCACGAGCAGCGGGTAGGCGATCTGCGAGGTCGACGATCCGACGGTGGAAAGCGCCTGCCCAACTTGCAGGAGGACGAAGTCCCGGTTCCGACGAAGCGGCAAGTCCCCCGATGCCACGAGCCCTGCACCTTAAGGCACCGCATCGGACGAATACATCGCCCTTTCCGGGCAATGCTGGTTCCGGCGAAGTTTCCCCGTTCAACGACCACGAGCTGCCCAATCGGAGCAGCTCGCAGTCGGCCGTCAGTCTGCCCCACCGCCGCAGGTGGTGGGGCGTGCGCGCAGTTTAGAGCACGGAGAGGTAGCGTTCCAGCTCCCAAGCGGAGAGCTGCACGCGGTAGTCGTCCCACTCCTTGCGCTTGAGCTCGACGTAGCGGTCGAAGATGTGCGGTCCGAGCGCCTTGCGGGCGAGGTCGGACTGGGCGAGCTCGTCGATCGCCTCGCCGAGCGTCTCGGGGAGAGAGACGATCCCGCGCTCGCGCCGCTGCTCCGGCGTGAGGTGGTAGAGGTTCGTCTCCATGGGGTCGGGCAGCTCGTAGCCCCGCTCGATTCCCTCGAGGCCGGCGTGGAGGAGCGCCGCGAACGTCAGGTAGGGGTTGCAGGCGGGGTCGGGGCAGCGGATCTCCGCGCGCGTCGCCTGCTCCGAACCCGGCTTGTAGAGCGGGATCCGGATCAGCGCCGAGCGGTTGCGCTGCGACCACGCCACGTAGACGGGCGCCTCGTAGCCGGGGACGAGCCGCTTGTACGAGTTGACCCACTGGGCGAAGACCGCCGAGATCTCGCGCGCGTGGCGTAGCTGGCCGGCGATGAACGCCTTGCCGCTCGCGGACAGGTGCCACGTGTCGTCCCCGTCGAAGAACGCGTTGCGGCCGTCGGTGAAGAGCGACTGGTGGGTGTGCATCCCCGAGCCGTTCTCGCCGAAGATCGGCTTCGGCATGAACGTCGCGTAGACGCCGTTCTTCGCCGCGATCTCCTTGACGATCAGCCGGTAGGTGAGGACGTGGTCGGCCATGTTGAGCGCGTCGGCGTAGCGCATGTCGATCTCGTGCTGCGACGGCCCGACCTCGTGATGCGCGTACTCCACCGGAATCCCCATCGACTCGAGCGCGTGGATCGTGTCCTGGCGCAGCTCCGTCGCGGCGTCGAGCGTCGTCTGCGCGAAGTAGCCGCCCTCGTCGAGCGTCGCGACGCCGTCGGAGCTCCGGAAGAGGAAGTACTCGAGCTCCGGGCCGACGTTGAAGGTGTCGAAGCCCATGGTCTTCATCCGCTCGAGCGCGCGCCGGAGGACGTAGCGCGGGTCGCCTTCGTACGGGTTCCCGTCCGGCGTGACGACGTCGCAGATCATCCGCGCGACCTTGGAGCGGTCGCCCTCGGCGTACGGCATCACCTGGAAGGTCTCGGGATCGGGGATCGCGACCATGTCGGACTCCTCGATCGCGTTGAAGCCGGTGATCGACGAGCCGTCGAAGCCCATTCCGTCGTCGAGCGCGTCCTCGAGCTCGCTCGGGGTGATCGCGAAGCTCTTCAGGTGACCTTCGATGTCGGTGAACCAGAGCAGGACGAAGTCGATCCGCTCGTCGCCGATCCGCTCGAGTACCCGGCGCCGCGCCGCCGGATCGCTGGTCGCCCTGTGCCTCGACTCGACCTGCGCCATGGGTTCCTCCTCTGAAAATGGAAAAGCCTCGCGCGCCCTGACGAGCGCCCGAGGCCGCGTCGCCTCTGACGCCGGCGATCTTACTATCCTCCGCGGCCGTGCGCGCTACCGAGTCGGCCGAGCTCGAGGCCTTCGCAGACATCTTCGCGGCGGCTCCCGCCGGGTTTCCCGCCCACGCGCGGCGGGTCGGCGGCGCGCTCGCGGTCCGGTTTCCGCCGGCCGCCGAGGTCGTGGAGATCAACCGGATCGTCGGCGCCTGCTCGGCCTCCGAGGTCGACGCGCTCGAGCCGCTCTACGACGGGGGGCGCGTCGTCGTCTCGCTCGATCCCGAGGCCGGATTGGAGGACGACCTTCGCGCCCGCGGCTACCGACCCGGCTATCCGTGGCACAAGTTCGCGCGCCGGGCGGCCCCCCTCGCGGCCGCGACGGAGCTCGACGTCGAGCCGGCGCGGAGACCGGAGGACTTCGCACTGCCGATCGTGCGTGGCTTCGGGATCCCGGAGGCGATGACGCCGTGGTTTGCGTCGCTGGCCGGGCGACCGGGGTGGCACTGCTTCGTCGCGTACGCGGGCGCCGAGCCCGCGTCGGCGGGCGCGCTCTTCGTCTCCGGCGAGACCGGCTGGCTCGGCCTCGGAGCGACGGTGCCCGAGCTGCGCGGGCGCGGGGGCCAGGGCGCGGTCATCGCGGGGCGCGTCAGCCGCGCCGCAGAACTCGGGCTCGGCCTCGTCGTGACGGAGACGGGCGCGCCGCGCGACGGCCGGCCCGGGCCGTCCTATCGGAACATCGTCCGGGCAGGCTTCGAGGTCGCGTACGAGCGGCCGAACTACGTGCGGGGCTAGGCACCGGCTCCCCAGGTTGGATCAACGGGCTCGCCCCTTCACTTCCCCACCCTGGGTGGGGAAGTCAGAGCCACCCGCCACCCGGCGAAGACGGTACCGCCCTTGCCTTCCCGGGGCGCCCTTCGCGCGTGCCGATGTCGTGAATCTTTCTCCACAGCGCGCACGCCGTACGAGCGGCCGTCCGCACGGGTCAGCCGCTTCGCTTCAGCTTGCCGTGGCGCTTGGCGTAGACCTCGCCGCGGTTGAAGACGAACAGCCCGAGCGGCACGGTCACCGCACCGATCACGATTAGAGGCCAGATGTCGCGCCAGACGTCGCCCACGCCGGCGCCGTGGAGGATCGCGTTCCTGATCCCGCGCAGCGCGTACGTGGCGGGCGAGACCTTCGCGATCGCCTGCATCCAGCCCGGCAGGACGGACACCGGGTAGTAGACGCCCGAGACGACCAGCATGATGCCCTGGCCCATGAAGCCGAGCTGTGTGCCCTTCTCCGGCGAGATCAGGGGCAGGACTGCGGTCATCATCCCGATCCCGATGAAGGAGATCGAGGCGATCGCAAGCAGCACGAGCGCCGTTCCGAAGCTCGCGTCGCCCATGTGCAGGCCGAAGAACGCGGCGACGACGCCGAAGATCAGCGACGCGCGCACGATGCCGTAGGCGACGGCGAAGAGGCCCATCCCGATCAGATGCACCGGCCGGGAGAGCGGCGCCATGAACGTGTACTCGATGGTGCCCTCCCAGCGCTCCCAGGCGACGGTCTCGGTGAGGATCTCGAAGATGATCCCGAGGTAGGCCCAGATCACGGCGCCGATCAGGAGCACCGTGGTCAGGCGGGTCTCGGCGGCGGGCGAGAGGTGCGCCGCCTTCGAGATGAAGACGATCGAGAGCGTGTTCGCGATCGTCCAGACGAAGAACGCGAGCTCCCACCACGCGTAGCGCTTGACGAGATACCAGTTGCGCTCGACGACGCCGGCGAGCCCGATCAGCTCGTGCCGGACGCGGGCAGCCGCGGCGGTCACGCGGCGGTCACCTCCTCCTGCTCACGCTCCTCCTCGAACGACCGACCGGTCGCGGCGAAGAACGCCTCCTCGAGCGTGTCGACCTCGTAGCGGCGCTTGATCCCGTCCGCCGGCTCGAGGCAGAGCAGCTCGCCGGCGTCGAGGATGCCGACGCGCTCGCAGAGCGTCTCCGCCTCGGCGAGGTCGTGCGTGCAGAGGAGGATCGTCGTGTCGTGGATCGTGCGCAGCTCGCGGATGAAGTCCTGCACCTCGAGCTTCGAACGCGGGTCCAGGCCCGTCGTCGGCTCGTCCAGCAGCAGCACGACCGGCGACGTCAGGAGCGCGCGCGCGAGCGCGACCTTCTGCTGCGTCCCGCGCGAGAGGTTCTCCATCGGGTTCGACGCCCGGTCGGCCGGGAAGCCGACGCGCTCGAGGATCTGCGGGATCCGCGCGCGCGTCTCCCGCGGCGTCAGCCCGTAGAACCGCGCCGCGTAGGCCAGGTTCTCGACCGCGGACATCTTCTTGAAGAACGACGCCTCGACCGACACGCGGTTGACGAGCTGGCGGACGGCGCGCGGCTCGCGGGCGGCGTCGTGGCCGAAGATCCGCGCGCTACCGCCGTCAGGCAGCAGCAGCGTCGAGAGGAGGCGCACGAGCGTCGACTTCCCCGACCCGTTTTGCCCGAGCACCGCGACGCACTCGCCGCGGGCAAGGGTGAAGCTCACGCTCTCGAGCGCGGCCACGCGACGCCGGCGGCCGTGCTCCCGGCGGACGAACTCCTTGCGCAGCTTGTGAACCTCGATCGCGTACATCTGTTGCTCCTACAGTCGGCGGACACGAGAAACCAGCGCGCACTCCGGAAACGCGGGAGGCGCGCGCGGGATGAGATGTCAGCCGGGGAGCAACACGAGAGGCCGAGGCTACCAGACGCCTCGCCGGCGCCGCAAGCCGCGGACGCGGCTTCCCTGGACGGGCGAACGCCGATCCTCTACAGTTCGGATGTGCGGCCGGAGCAGGCCGCGGCGAGGCAATGGGGCCTCAGGGACTTGCACCCTGGGGCTTTTTTCGTGGTCCAAGGAGGAGAGATGTCGGAGCTCGAGGTGAGGCACTACCTGACGAACGGCGAGGCGACCCTGCCCGAAGCGCGCGCCGCGCTCGAGTGGGCGACGGAGACGCAGGCGAGGATGGTCGACCTCAAGTTCTGCGATCTGCTCGGCACCTGGCAGCACGTCTCGCTGCCGATCGGCGCCTTCGAAGAGGAGGCCTTCGAGGAGGGCCTCGGCTTCGACGGCTCGTCGATCCGCGGCTGGCAGGGGATCTCGGAGTCCGACATGCTCCTGATGCCGCAGGCCGAGACGGCGATCATCGACCCCTACGCCGAGACGCCGACGCTCTCGCTCGTCTGCGAGATCGCCGACCCGATCACGAAGGAGCCCTACGGCAAGGATCCGCGCGGCGTCGCCCGCCGGGCCGAGGAGTACCTTCGCTCGACCGGAATCGCCGACACGGCGTACTTCGGGCCCGAGTGCGAGTTCTTCGTCTTCGACGAGGTCAGCTACGAGCTCGCCTCGAATCGCTCGCACTACTTCGTCGACTCGATCGAGGGCAACTGGAACTCAGGCAAGCCCGGTCTCGGCTACACGATCCGCGAGAAGGAGGGTTACTTCCCGCCGGCGCCGCACGACACGCTCAGCGAGCTGCGCACCCAGATGGTGCTCACGCTCGAGCGGCTCGGCATCCCGTGCGAGTTCCACCACCACGAGGTCGCCTCCGGCGGCCAGTGCGAGATCGACCTTCGCTTCCAGACGCTGACGCGGATGGCCGATCAGGTGCTGATCTACAAGTACGTCGTCAAGAACTCCGCCCGCCTCGCCGGCAAGACGGTCACGTTCATGCCGAAGCCGATCTTCGGCGACAACGGCTCCGGGATGCACTGCCACCAGTCGCTCTGGAAGGAGGGCGAGCCGCTGTTCGCGGAGGCCGGCGGCTACGCGGGCCTGTCGCCGCTCGCCCGCTCGTACGTCGGCGGGCTGCTCGCGCACGCGCCTGCCCTGCTCGCCTTCTGCGCGCCGACGACGAACTCGTACCGCCGGCTCGTGCCCGGCTACGAGGCGCCGGTCAACCTCGTCTACTCCGCCCGGAACCGCTCGGCCTGCATCCGGGTGCCGATGTACTCGGATTCGCCGAAGTCGAAGCGGATCGAGTTCCGCTGCCCCGACCCGAGCGCCAACCCGTACCTCGCCTTCTCCGCCATGCTGCTCGCCGGCCTGGACGGCATTCAGAAGGGGCTCGATCCGGGCGCGCCGGCCGACTACGACCTGTTCGAGGAGGCCGACGGCAGCGTCCCGCAGGTACCGGGCTCGCTCGCCGAGGCGCTCGACGCGCTCGAGCGGGACCACGAGTTCCTGCTCGCGGGCGACGTCTTCTCGGAGGAGCTCATCCGGACGTGGATCGACTACAAGCGGGAGACCGAGGTCGACGTCGTCCGGCTGCGGCCGCACCCGGCGGAGTTCGCGCTCTACTTCGACTGCTAGCGGTGGTCGTCCGGCAGCTCGTCGAGGCGGACTGGCCGGCCGTCGCGGCGATCTACGCCGAGGGGATCGCGACCGGCGACGCGACGTTCGAGACGGAGGTGCCCGGCTGGGAGAGGTGGGACGGCGGGCATCTCCGGACGCCGCGGCTGGTCGCGGAGACGGACGGGGTCGTCGTCGGCTGGGCCGCGCTCGCTCCCGTGTCCGAGCGCGCGTGCTACTGGGGAGTGGCGGAGAACAGCGTCTACGTTGCCGCCGACGCCCGCGGAAAGGGCGTCGGGCGCATGCTGCTCGAGCGGCTCATCGCGGACGCGGAGGCGGCCGGCATCTGGACGATCCAGACGGGGATCTTCCCGGAGAACGTCACGAGCCTCCGGTTGCACGAGGCCGCCGGGTTCCGGATCGTGGGCGTTCGCGAGCGGATCGCGCAGCTCGGCGGTCGCTGGCGGGACGTCGTCTTCCTCGAGCGCCGCAGCGGGACGATCTGATCGGTGTCAGCGAGCGCTGCCGGCGGCGAGCTCGTCGAGCTCGCGGGCCGTGCGGGCGAGGCTCGTCGCCGCAGCGTGCGTGCGCGACGTGAGCTCCGTCGAGCGCGTCGCCGACTCGCTGGCGGAGCGCATCGACGCCTCCGCCTCCTCGGCAGACGCAGCGAGGCTCCCGAGCGCGAGGTGCATCTCCTTCACCTGGCCGGCGATCTGCTCGAGATGCTCGAGCGCGCTCTCCACCGTCTCGACGCCGGAGTCGAGACCCTGCGCGCTCTCGTTCGACCGCGAGATCGCCTCGCGCGAGGCCTCCTCGATCTCGTGCAGGAGCCGCGAAATCGACTGCGCCGACGCGTGCGACTCCTCCGCGAGCTTTCGAACTTCGTCGGCGACGACGGCGAACCCGCGGCCCTGCTCGCCGGCGCGCGCGGCCTCGATCGCCGCGTTCAGCGCCAGGAGATTCGTCTGCTCCGAGATCGCCGTGATCGACGCGACGATCTCGCCGATCCGGCTCGAGCGATCGCCGAGCGAGCCGACGACGCCGTCGAGCAGGCGGGCGGCCTCGCGAACGGTGTGAATCGCGTCGCGAGCCTCGCGCGCGGCCTCGGTGCCCCGCGCGGCGCTCCGGCTGGACTCCTCTGCCGCCGCCTGGGCCTGCTGGACCGTCGCCAGCCGCTCGTGGGACGATGTCATCAGCTCGCCGACGGCGTCCGCGATTCCCTCGAGCGCTCGGGCGCCGGTGTCGGAGTAGCCCTCGACCTCCGTCGCCGCGGAGGCCACGGCGGCGGCTTGCTCCCGGACGGCCGCGACGAGCCGGGCGATGCGGGCGGCACGCTCGCCGGCCTCGGTCGCGAGGGCGGCGTTCTCCTCGGCTCGCTGCGCCCGCTCCTGCTCGAACTGGAGGCGCTCGCGCTCCCGGCGCTCGACCTCCTCCTGCTTGCGCCGGCCAACGACGAGCACCACCGGTGCCGCCACGAGCAGCGCCAGGGCGACGAGCAGCAGAACGAGCGGTGCGATCCCGACGACGGACAGGCCGTAGCCGACAACCTGCGGGGCGACCGCGACGACGGTCCACCGGTTCGCGTTTCCACGGGTGACCCGGACGGACTCGACCGCCGCGTCGTGTCCGCCGACGCTTCCGACGGCGCCGGAGCCGAGCGTCCGGACGAGCCGCATCAGCTCGGGCGTACCGGGACGGCCGAGGGGCTTTCCCTGGCGCTGCGGCATCGCCGAGTCGATCACGATCCGGCCGCTCCTGCGGTCGATGACGAGCAGGTGCGCGGTCCGCTGTGTGGCGGCCGCGCGCCGGAAGCTCTCGATGCTGACCTCGAAGTGGAAGATGGCGTGCTTGCGCCCGTCCGGCGTCGGTACCACGGTCGAGTTCGAGATCACCCACTGGTGCGTGTCCGGCGAGACGTACGGAGGCGCCTGGTAGACGACGCCGGCCGGGAGGGAGAACGTCGGCTTGAAGAAGGGGTTGCCGCTCTCGTCCGGCGACAGGTCGGCGAAGGACGCGTGCTTTCCGAACACGACCCGCGCCACCTCGTGGCCGCCGACGTCGATCACGCAGGCCTCGCCGATGCTGGTCGGGTAGAGCCGCTCGACGAGGGCGAGCGCAGCGCCGATCCGGCGGACGCTCGAGCCGTCCGCCTTCAACTTGGCCAGCAGCGTGCCCGGCTCGCCGTAGAGATCGACGAGCGCGGGGTTCTCGGAGCTGACGCGGTCCACCGCACGTGCGCGCTCGAAGTAGCTCTCGAGGAGCCCCGCCTCCGAGGTCGCGTCGGCGCGAAGGGTCGTCGCGAGCTCGGACGTCCGATGCGCGTGGGCGGAGCGTCCGACGAGGATCCCCGTCGCCGCGAAGCCAAGCGCAGCCACCAGCACGACGCTTGCCCAGACCCGCATGGGCTCTTCATCGGCGCGACTCGCCGCGATTTGACCCCCGTCTAGGGCCGGATCCGCCGCGCGAGCTCGTCCTCGACCGCGGCGGGGTCGAGCCCGCGCGCGGCGAGCAGCACATAGCTGTGGAACCAGAGATCCGCGAGCTCCTCGACGAGCCGCTCGTCGCTCTCGGCGGCCCCGGCGAGCGCCGCTTCGACGCCCTCCTCGCCCACCTTGCGCGCGCACGCGGCCGTACCGGCGTCGAGCATACGCGCGACGTACGAGCCCTCCGGCCGCTCCTTCGCGCGCTCGGCGACGCGCCGCCACAGCCACGGCGCGAAGCACGACAGCGAGCCGGTGTGACAGGCGGGGCCCGCGGGCCGGACCCGCAGCAGCAGGGCGTCGCCGTCGCAGTCGTCCCGCAGCTCGACGACTGCAAGCGTGTTCCCCGACGTCTCGCCCTTCCGCCAGAGGCGCTGCCGCGAGCGGCTCCAGAACCACGCCTCGCCGGTCTCTCGCGTCAGGCGTAGGGCTTCCCCGTCCATCCAGGCGAGCATCAGCACGCGCCCGTCCTCCGCGTCCTGGACGATCGCAGGAGTCAGCTGCGGATCGGCCATCCCGCCTCCCGCAGCTCGCGCTTCAGCTCCGCCAGTCGCTCGGGGTCCTCGTGCACGATCGAGGCGACGAGCGCCGCCTCCGCGCCTGCCTGGAAGGCCTCGGCGAGATGGGTCGCGCAGCCGGCGCCGCCCGACGCGATCACCGGCACCGGCACTGCCTCCGCGACCGCTCGCGTCAGCTCGAGGTCGTAGCCGGCCCGCGTGCCGTCTGCGTCGATCGACGTCAGGAGCAGCTCGCCCGCTCCCCGGTCGACCGCCTCGCGCGCCCACGCGACGGCGTCGAGCCCGCGCGGACGCCGGCCGGCGTGCGTCACGACCTCGCCGCCGCGCGCGTCGATCGCACAGACGACGGCCTGCGCGCCGAACTCGTCGGCGAGACCGGTGAGGAGCGACGGGTCGTCGACCGCCGCCCGGTTCACCGCGACCTTGTCCGCGCCTGCCCGCAGCAGCTCGAAGCCGTCGGCGACGCACGTGACGCCGCCGCCGACGGTGAACGGGATCCGGAGCTCCTCGGCCGCCCGCCCGACGAGCGTGAGCAGCGGGCCCCGGCCCTCGAGCGTCGCCGTGATGTCGAGGAACACGAGTTCGTCGGCCCCGAGCTCCGAGTAGCGGGTCGCGAGCTCGACGGGATCGCCCATGTCGCGCAGGCTCTCGAACCGCACGCCCTTGACGACACGCCCGCCGGCGACGTCGAGGCAGGGGATCAGCCGCTTCTTGACCATCGCAGCACGTTCTCGAGCAGCCGCATCCCCGCGGCGGCGCTTCGCTCGGGATGGAACTGGACGCCGGCGAGCGCACCGCGCTCGACGGCCGCCGCGATCGCACCGTCGTGCTCGACCTCGGCCGCGACGACCGGCTCGGCGGGCACGCACGCGTAGCCGTGCGCGAAGTAGACGTCCTCGCCGTCGAGCCCGTCCAGAATCGCGCTGCCGTTCCGCACGGCGAGCGCGTTCCAGCCCATGTGCGGCACGCGGCGCGCGCGGAGCCGCTCGACGCGACCGCGGAGGACGCCGAGCCCGCGTCCGCCCTCCTCGCTCTCCTCGAAGAGGAGCTGCATGCCGACGCAGATGCCGAAGAGCGGCCGCGCTGCCTCGACCCGCGCGCGCAGCGCATCCGCGAGCCCGCGCTGCTCGAGCTCCCGCACCGCCATGCCGGAGTTGCCGACGCCGGCGATGACGGCCAGCGGCGCGTCGAGGACGAACGCCGGGTCGTCTGTCACGACCGGCACGGCGCCGACCCGCTCGAACGCGGAGCAGACGCTGCGCAGGTTGCCCGCGCCGTAGTCGGCGAGGACGACGCGAATCAGAGCGCGCCCTTCGTCGAGGCGACGCCGGAGCCGGCCGCCGCGCACGCCTCCCGCAGCGCGCGGCCGAGCGCCTTGAACGCGGCCTCCGCGACGTGGTGGTCGTCCTCGCCGCTCGCCTCGACGTGGAGCGTCACCAGCGCCTCGTGCGCGAACCGCTCGAGTGCGTGCGGGAGCAGCGTCGGCGCGAGCCCGCCGACGCGCTCGTCCCGGAAGGCCAGCGCGATCTCCGCGTGCGGCCGCCGGACCAGGTCGATCGCCGCCGTCGCTCGGGCCTCGTCCATCGGCACGGTCGCCGAGCCGTAGCGAGCGACGCCGTCGCGGGAGCCGAGGGCGTCCGCGAGCGCGGCGCCGAGCGCGGCGAGCACGTCCTCGACGGTGTGATGCTCGTCGACGTCGAGGTCGCCGGCGGCGAGCAGCTCGAGATCGAGCCCGCCGTGGAACGCGAGCAGCGTCAGGAGGTGGTCCAAAAAGCCGATGCCCGTCGCCACACGCGCGCGGCCCTGTCCTTCGAGGACGAGCGAGACGCGCAGCGCGGTCTCCGCGGTCGTCCGGACGACGAGGCCCGAGCGGCTCGTCCGGGGCGGAGGCCCGGCGCCGAGCGCCGAGAGCAGCAGGTCGTTCTCGGCCGGGAGGCGCACCGTGATCCGCAGGCCGGTCGCGTAGCGGCGCACGACGAGGCCGCGCGCCTCCAGCCGCTCGGCGGTCTCGACAGCGTCCTCGAGCGGGACCCAGACGCAGTTCGCGAAGCTCGGCGGACACTCGAAGCCGGCCTCGAGCAGCGCGGCGCGGATGCGTTCGCGCTCGGCGATCGTCTGCCCGACGTCGGGCGGCTCGCGCAGTGCGGCCGCCGCGATCCGGGCGGCCGGCGCGGAGATCGGCGCCGGCTCACGACGGCCGTCGAGGTCGGCGGCGACCTCCGGCGCGGCGACGACGTAGCCGACCCTGAGCGCGGCGAAGCCGAACGCCTTCGACAGCGTCCGGATCGCGAGGAGGTTCGGCGACTCGGCGATCAGCGGGACGACGCTCCTCGCGCCGAACTCGACGTACGCCTCGTCGACCGCCACGATCGCGTCGGGGTGGCGCTGCGCGAGCGCGAGCAGCTCCTCGGGCGGGATCAGCCGTCCCGTCGGGTTGTCGGGATTGCAGACCCAGATCACGGCCGCGCCGTCCCGATCGGCGACCGGCTCGGCGCCGGCGGCACCCGTCGCGATGTCGTACATCGGATACGCCGGCTTGGGCGGCACGGCCGCCCGACGGCCCGCGGCGAGGTACGTCTGCGCGACCAGGCAGATCCCCCCGTCGCCGCCCGTCACGGGCACGATCCAGGCCGGCTCGACGCCGGCGTAGCGGGCGGCCGCCGCGCGCAGGTCGCGGTAGCTCGCCTCGGGGTAGTTGTTGAGGCGCGCGAAGCTCTCGCCGAGCGGCACCCGCGGGACGCCCGGAAACACCGGCAAATTGCCGTCGAAGCGGATCACCTGAGCGGGCGCGAGGCCATGCCTCGCGGCGATCTCGGCGGTGGTCGAGGCCCACTGGTACGGCTCGAAGCCGGCGGGAACCGGGCGCGGGAGCGGAGTCATGCGAACCTCGCCTCGACCGACGCCGCGTGCAGCGGCAGGCCCTCGAGCTCGGCGAAGGCGCGCACGATCCCGCGCACGCCGGCGAGACCTTCGCGCGTCGCGCGGACGACCTGCACCGGCTTCAGGAACGCCTCGAGCCCGAGCCCGCCGGCCGCGCGGGCGAGCCCGCCCGTCGGCAGCACGTGCGTCGCGCCCGCCGCGTAGTCGCCCACGACCGCGGTGCCGGTGTCGCCGAGGAAGACCGTGCCGGCGTGCCGGACGAGCGCCAGCGCCGCCTCCGGGTCGGAGACGAGGAGCTCGAGATGCTCGGGCGCGTAGTCGTTCGCGACCGCCATCGCCTCCTCGAGCGAGCCCGCCAGCCGCACGTCCACCTGCCCGTCGACGAGGCCGCGGACGCGCGCCGCGACCTCCTCGCTCGTCGTCACGAGGATCGCCTCCGAGTCCGGCCCGTGCTCGGCCTGTGCGAGCAGGTCGGCCGCGCAGAGGCCGGCGTCGGCCGAACCGTCGGCGACCACGAGCACCTCGCTCGGCCCCGCGGGCAGGTCGATCCCGACCTGCGTCGAGACGAGGAGCTTGGCCGCGGTCACGTAGCGGTTGCCGGGGCCGACGATCTTGTCCACCGGCGCGATCGTCTCCGTCCCGTAGGCGAGCGCCGCGATCGCCTGCGCGCCGCCGACGGCGTAGACCTCGTCGAGCCCGAGCTCGCGCGCGGTGGCGAGCACGGCCTCGGCCGGCCGCGGCGAGACGACCGCGATCCGGCGCACGCCCGCGACCTGCGCGGGGACGGCCGCCATGACGAGCGACGACGCCAGCGGAGCACGCCCACCGGGCACGTAGATCCCGACCGAGTCGAGCGGGACGAACCGCCGTTCGGCGCGGATCCCGGGAAACGTCTCGACGTCGACGTCCGGCGGCCGCTGTCGGTCCACGAATGCAGCGACGGCTGACGCCAGCCGGCGGACCGCGTCGAGAGCGCCGGCCGGCAGGCCGGCCTCGGCGAGCACGCCGGCCGGAACGCGGATCGTTCCGGGCCGCTCGCCGTCGAGCCGCTCGCTCCACTCGAGGAGCGCCTCGTCGCCACGCGCCCGGACGTCCGCGACGATCCCGGCCGCGCGCGGCAACGCGTCCTCGAGCCCCGCGCCCCTCACGGCACGAGCCTCTCGACGGGAACGACGAGGATCGACGACGCGCCGGCCTCCTTGAGCCGGGGCAGGAGGTCCCAGATCTCGTCCACGTCCACGGCCGAGTGGATCGCGATCTGGCCGGGCTCGGCGAGGCTGAGCACCGAGGGCGCGCCGAGGCTCGGCAGGACGCCGCGGATCGCGGGCAGGTCGGCCTCCGCGGCGTTCATCATCACGTAGCGGCGGCGGCGGCCCGCGACGACCCCGCGGAGCATCAGCTCGAGCCGCTCGGCGAGCGCCCCTTTCTCCTCGAGCGCCGCGCGACTCGCGATCAGGACGGCCTCCGACTCCAGCAGGCGACCGATCCGGCGCAGGCCGTTCGCGCTCGTCGTCGAGCCGGTCGAGACGAGGTCGACGATCGCGTCCGAGAGGCCGAGGCGCGGCGCGGCCTCGACCGAACCGGACACGGTGACGAGCTCCGCCTCGACGCCCAGCCGCCCGAGTCGCGCTCTGGTCGTCGTCGGGTACGCGGTCGCGATGCGCAGCCCGCCCAGCTCGCGCACGTCGCGCTGCGGCGCGCCGTCCGGCACCGCCGCCTCGAGCGTGCAGCGGGCGAAGCCGAGTGGAGCGAGCGTGACCACGGCAGCGCCGGACTCCTCGATCAGGTTCGCCCCCGTGATCCCGAGCTGGACGACACCGTCCTGGACGTACTCCGGGATGTCGTGCGGCCGGACGAGCAGCAGGTCGACGGGCGCGTTCGCGCACGGGACGTGGAGCGAGCGCTCGGTCGTCTCGAAGCGGAGGCCGGCGGCCTCGCAGAGCTCGAGCGCCGGGGCCGACATCCGGCCCTTCGACGGAACGGCGAGGATGAGGCGGCCGTTCTCGCCGGCGCGCGGGAAGCCGTTCGCCGCCTTCATCCGCGCGCGGCCTTGAGCCGGTCGAGCGCGATCCTGTAGCCGCCGGCGCCGTTGCGGAGCCATTGCGCGACGCGGGTCACGGTCGCCGTGCTCCCGCCCGCCTGCTCCGCGACCTCGAGGTACGAGAGTTGCTTCTCGTCGAGCAGCCGCGCGATCTGCCAGCGGTGCGCGAGCGCCTCGAGCTCGGCGAGCGTGCAGAGGTCGCGGAGGAACCGCAGGTGCTCGTCGACGCCCTCGAGCGCGTCAAGCGCCCGGGCCAGCTCGGCGAGCCCCTCGACGGGCTCCACCTCGTGGTAGACGACAGTCCTCGTCATCACGATGCCATGTTAGCATGTTAACATGGCTCATGACGACGAAGGTCACCCGGAAGCCGCCGACTTCCTCGTCCTGCCGGCGCTCGACGTCCTCGACGGGCGCTGCGTCCGGCTCTCGCAGGGGCGGCGCGAGGCGGTCACGATCGACGGCGGCGATCCGGTCGCCGCGGCGACTCGCTTCGTCGCCGAGGGCGCCCGCTTCCTCCACCTCGTCGACCTCGACGGCGCGTTCTCGGGCTCGCCGACGCCCGGGCTCGTCGAACGGGTCGTCGCGGCCGCCGGCGGCGTGCCGGTTCAGGTCGGTGGCGGACTGCGGACGGCGGAGGCGGTCGAGGCGGCGCTCGATGCCGGCGCGGCGCGCACGATCGTGGGCTCCGCGGCGCTCGCCCCTGGGCTCGGCGAGCTGATCGGCTTCGGAGAGCGGCTCGTCGTCGCGATCGACGCACGCGACGGCCGCGTCGTCGCGGACGGGTGGACGACGGAGTCGGACGTCGGGCCGGCGGAGCTCGCCCACCGCTGCGCCCGGGCCGGCGTGCGCAGGCTGCTCGTCACGAGCACCCGTCGCGACGGTTCGCTCGCCGGCCCCGATCTGCCGCTGCTCGAGGAGGTGCTCGAGGCGTCGGGCCTGCCCGTGCTCGCGGCAGGCGGGATCGCGTCGCTCGACGACCTCCGCGCCGTCCGTGCGCTCGGCTGCGAGGGGGCGATCGCCGGCAGCGCGCTGTGGCTCGGCCGCTTCAGCCTCGCCGAGACGCTGGCCCTCCGAGCTACCCGAGCTGGAAGACGACCGTGACGGTCGCGTCGACCTCGGTCGTGCCCGGCTCGACCGGCGTGGAGCCGGCCGAGGGGGCCGCGGCCTTGTCGAACTGCCTCGGCTGCGGCGCGCTCGAGCCCTCGACGACCGAGTCGACGATGCCGACGTGCTCGCCGCTCGCCGACGCGATCGCCTCGGCGTGGGCTCGGGCGTTCGCGACCGCAGCCTTGAGTGCGTCCTGGTACAGCTCGTCCGAGTCGGACCGCGTGAGCGACGGGCCGGACACGTCCGTCGCGCCGGCCTCGACCGCGGCGTCGACGATCGTGCCGACGTGCGCGAGGTCGCTCGTCGTCACCGAGACGGAGTTCGACGCCGTGTAGCCGACGATCTTGTCGCCGTTGTCGTTCGTCCGCGGCTCGAGCGAGACCTGCTGCGTCTGGAGGTCGGCTGCGGCGACACCGGCGTCCTTCAGCGCGGCGATCACCTTCCGCATCGCGGCCGAGTTGGCCGCGAGGGCGGCGGTCGCGGTATCCGCCTGCGTCGTCACTCCGAAGGAGAACTGGGCCTGGTTCGGGACGGCCTTCACGGCGCCCTGGCCGGTGACGGTGATCGTGCGCTCGCTCGTTGCGTCGGCCGACCCCGCCCGCTCGGGCCGGCCAGCGCCGGCGAAGACGACGGCGGCGGCGAGCAGACCGGCGAGCGCGAACAGCTTCATCAGGCCGTTATACGGCGCGGCCCGGACGCCACGTCACAGCGGGCTACGCTGCGGCGATCGCGGTCGTGTACGAGTCGAGGTAGGGCTGCCAGCCGGTCGGGATCTTCGGGGCGGCCAGGCGGATGAAGAGCACGGGCGCGGGCGGCCTCGGCGCGCGGCGCATCGTCATCGCAACCTCCTCGGGCAGGCGGTTTCCCTTGCGGAGGTTGCAGGGCGCGCAGGAGGTCACGACGTTCTCCCAGACGGACTCGCCGCCACGGCTGCGCGGCACGACGTGGTCGAGCGTCAGCCGGCCCGTGCCGTCCCCGCAGTAGACGCACCGCCAGCCGTCCCGCGCGAAGAGGGCGCGGCGCGAGATCTTCCTCTGCGCAGCACGCGGCACATGAACGTACGTGACCAGCCGGATCACGTGCGGCCACGGGTAGGTGTCCGTCGCCGAATGGAGCGGGTGAGCGAGCTGCTCCAGCACCTCGGCCTTGCCCTTGAAGACGAGCACGTGAGCCCGACGCACCGAGCACACGTTGAGCGGCTCGAAGCTCGCGTTCAGAACGAGGACGTGCTTCACCCCGCCGAAATGTACCGGAGCCCTATTTCGGCGTTGACATGGCCCGTTCGACCGCTTCCTGCTCCTCGGGCGAGAGGGCGACGGACGCTCGGCCGCGCTCGAGCTCCTTCACGTAGATCCGCGCGTAGTCCCGGCCCTGGATCGCGCTGAGCACGATTCCGGTGCGGCTGGAGTCGAGGAGTGCGACCGACGCGGACTGGCCGCCGGTGCCCTCGTACGCGTCGTAGCGGACGATCGACGTCCGGCCGATCGCCCCGTCGAGCCGCCGGTCGACCCGGGCGAGGCCGGTCGCCAGCTCGTCGACCGCCGAGTGGAGGTCGTCGATCCGCGTCTGCAACCCGACGGCGAACTCGACGAGGTCGCCCTTCGCGCCGCCGAGCAGGACCTTCTGCGCCTCGCGGACGCGCCCGAGCGTCCGCCAGGCGAGCACGGCGAACGCCGCCGCGCCCACGGCGACCGCGATCGCCGCGATCGCGACCACTGCGGCCACGGAGAAGCCGACCAGCACGCGACGGATTATCCCAGCGTCACGGACGGCCGCGACGCGCCGCGAACCATGCGAGCGCTGGCGCCGGCCGACGTCGGAGTGCCGAGGCTACGGAGCGAGCGTGAAGATGACCTGGTAGACGGCCGAGTTGTTCTGCGTGAACGTCTCGCAGGCCACCGGCTTCACGTCCACCTTGACCTGCGTCTTCGTCGCGAACTGGACCTCGGTGAAATTCTTGAAGGTCAGCGTCTGCTGCTCGCCCGGGTTGATCTGGTCGATCTTCAGCGTCCTCACGATCGGCGTCGGCTGCTGCTGGATCGTGAGCGTGACAGGGATGCTGACCTCCTGCGCGTCGCCGGCGTCCTCGACCGTGACCGCGAAGGCGAGGTCGGTCGTCGCCGTCACCGTGTTGTCGGCGGCGTTCGGGTCGAGGACCTTGCCGCTCGGCAGCGCCTTGACGGAGACGAGCTGCGTGCCGTGGCGCTCCGCGCCGCACCCGCCGCCGCCGGTCGCGGCCGAGCCGGCGAGCCGTTCGAAGATCTGCTGCCAGTAGGCCGGGGCCGAGAAGTTCGGGTCGGTCGAGAACGCCGAGTCGGGAACGGTGACGCCGTGGATCCCCTGCCGGTTGAGCTCCTCGGTCGCGGGCGTCTTGAAGAGGTCGTCCCAGATGTTGTCGCTCGTCGTGAGCCGCTGCGCCTGCTCTGCGAGCAGGACGCCCGTCCCGGTCGAGTCCTTCGAGGTCGCGTTCGTCCGGAACGTGTCCGCGAGCCCCTGCAGGCCGCTGACCCGGAACTCGAGCGCCTCGACTGCGCTCGCCTGCTCGCTGCGGAGCGTGCCTGGCGGCGTGATCCCCTGCGCCCGTGCGACGTCCTGCTGCTGCTGCTGCGCGAGGCCGGCGAGCTTCTGGCTCAGGTCGGTGATCTTCAGCGCCGGGGTCGTGAGCGCCGTCTGGACGTCCTTGCCGATCCGCTGCGAGTCGGCGCCGACGTCGCCGATCTTCTGCAGGTAGCTCGCGTAGGCGTGTGTCTTCCCGGAGCTCTGGCAGCTTTTCACCCAGAAGACGAGCAGGACGATGACGAGGATCGCGAAGGCGATCAGGCCGGCGAGCCGGAGCAGGGGCGTCAGCCCGGCGGGCGGTTGCCCCACCGGCCTCCGAGGGCCACCGCCGGACGGCGGGCCGCCCGGGCGGCGGACGATCCGCGTCCGCTCGTCCTCGACCGACGGCGCGGGCTCGAAGTCCTCGAAGAAGTCGAACTCGATGTCGCGTTCGCGCTCGCTCATGGCCGCCCCGGCCCGGAGGCTCGGGCCACTGTAGACGATCGAGCGGCTGGCACCGATCGACCCGGGGCCACGGCTCGGGCGGCCGCGGCCGCGACGGCGGTCTGCGCCCGCCGGGCATCGTCCCGACGACGACGCCGCCTGACCGTGCCGGTTCCCGGTCGCCGGCGGTACGCAGCGGCCGCTGCCCGGGCGCACGCGGCCGGGGTCAGACCCGGCCGTCTCCGCTCCGGACGTCGCCGCACGGCGGGGCGAGGCCGGCACCAGCGGGCCGTCCGGAGCCGCGCGGCGGGCGGGTGAGAGGAGAACCTCGCCCGACGGCTAAAGGCTGAAGCGGATGCCGGTTCCGGCTGCTTCGCTCACTCCGGGGACGCTCGTGCTGGGCCGTTACCGGCCGATCCGCCCGCTCGGGAGCGGCGGCGCCGGGTCGGTCTGGCTCGCGCGAGACGAGCGCAGCGGGCTCGACGTCGCGCTGAAGATCGTCCCGCGCGAGGGCATGACGGGCACGCGCGCCGAGCGCGAGGCCGCGACCGCCGCGCAGCTGCGGCACGAGCGCTGCGTGCGGGCGTACGGGCTCGGCCGCGACCCCGAGCACGTGTACATCGCGTACGAGTACGTCCGCGGCCGCTCGATGCGCCACGCCATGCGCGAGGGCGAGCTCGACGACCGCCGGCTGCTCGAGGCGAGCGCGCAGATCCTCGACGGGCTCGCGCACGCGCACACGCGCGGCGTCGTCCACCGCGACGTGAAGCCGGCGAACGTGCTGCTCGAGGCCGGCCCGCGGATCTCGGCGAAGATCCTCGACTTCGGGCTCGCGCTGATCCGCGAGGACGAGACGCTGACGGCCGTCGGCGACATCCCCGGCACGCTCGCCTACATCTCACCCGAGCGGCTGCACGGCGAGAAGGCCGGCCCCTCGGCGGACGTCTGGTCGGTCGGTGTGATGCTGTGGGAGGGGCTCGCCGGGACGCACCCCTTCTGGGGCGGGACGCTGCTCGAGACGGCGAAGCTGATCGAGTCGGGCGCGCCGCCGCTCCGCACCCAGCGGCCCGACCTGCCGAAGCCTGTGCTGGCCCTCGTCGACGCGGCGCTCGCGGTCGATCCGCGACGGCGGCCATCGGCGGCGCGGCTCGCTGCGGCGCTCCGGCAGGCGCTGGCAGCGACAACGCGGCAACGGCGGACGACGAGCCGCCGAGCTGCGCTCTCGGTCTCGCTCGGGCCGTTCCCCGTCGAGCGCGTGCTGCCGGCGGCGCCGGCGGCCCTCTTCGCGGGCTTCGCGGCGGGGCAGCTGCCGTTCTTCCCGGCTGGCTGGTGGGCCGGCGTCGCGCTGGTCGCCGCCGTGCTGACGGCGCTCGAGGCCCGCGTCGGACTCGCGGTCGCGCTCGCCGTCCCGGTGCTGCCGCTCGGGAACGAGTCCCGCGGGCTCGCGCTCGTCTACGCCGCCGTCGCGTGCGCGTGGTTCGCCGCCAGCTGGCGACAGCCGCGGCTCGGGCTCCTCCCGGTGGTCGGCCCCGTCCTCGCAGCGGCCGGACTCCTCGGCTTCCTGCCGCTCGCGGGCCAGCTTGCGAGGACGCCCCTCCGGCGGGCCGGCCTCGTCGCGGCGGGCTCGCTCCTCGCTACCTGTGTCGCCGCGCTGCCCGACCGGTCCGAGCTCGGGATCGACGCCGTCGCGCGGCCGCTACCCGTGGCCGAGGCGCTCGCACGGACGCTCGGCCGGAACCCGGGCATCCTGCTCGAGGCCGGAGCGCTCGCGGTCTGCTCGCTGCTCCTCCCGCTCGCACGCGCGCGCGGGCCGTGGGCTGCGGCCGGATTCGGGGCGGCGATGGTGGGGTTGACGATCCTCGCGTCGCCCGGCACGCCTGCGCTGCCCGTCGTCGCAGCGGCCTGGGCGATCGCCGCCGGACTCGCGGCTGAGCCGCACATTCGTCGCGGAAGGCGCAGGGAGGCGGCCGCAGGGGGTTAAATCCCTTTGATGAGCGTCCTGCGGACGATCGAGCAGAAGATCGAGTCGATCTTCGAGGGCGTCTTCGGTCGGGCGTTCCGCGCGAACGTGCAGCCGGTCGAGCTCGCCCGCAAGCTCGTGAAGGAGATGGACGACCACCGGACCGTCTCCGTCTCACGCATCTACGTGCCGAACGAGTACACGGTCTACCTCTGCCCACAGGACCGCGACCAGTTCGCGAGCTACGAGCCGTCGCTGCGGGCGGAGCTGCAGGACTACCTCGCCGAGCACGCGCGGCGCGAGGGCTACGTCCTGCTGACGCCGCCCGTCGTGCTGCTGACGACGGACGACGACCTCACGATCGGCGAGTTCGGGATCGCGACGCGGATGGTCCAGCGTCGGCAGCGCGGTGCGGCGCCCACGAGCCCGGAGACGCCGGCCGCGAAGCCGCAGCCCGCTGCGCCGCCGCCGACGGCCGAGCAGGGTGCGACGATGGTCTACCGGCCGAAGACCGCGCCGGGGGCGACGGAGGCGGCGACGCCGGAAGAGCTCGGCGTCGAGCGCGAGATCGTCACGCTGACGGTCGACGGCGTCCGCCACGAGGTCGACAAGCGGCGGCTGCTGATCGGCCGCTCGAAGGAGTGCGATCTCCAGGTGTCGGATCCGAACGTCTCCCGGAGGCACGCGGAGCTCGTCCAGGAGGGCACCGCCTTCTGGATCGTCGACCTCGGCTCGACGAACGGGCTCGAGGTGAACGGGCAGCGGCTCGACCGGGCGAAGCTCGAGAACGGGGACCGCGTCACCGTCGGCTCGACCGACCTCGTCTTCGAGCGCTCGATCACGGGCTACGACGACCTCGGGGCAGGGCCCTAGCCGCGTCGCGGCGCCGCCGTGCCATTGGTCGGCTCGATCGCGATCGAGGAGGTCCTGCTCCTCCTGAAGATCGTGTTCCTCGTGCTCCTCTACCTGTTCATCTGGCGGATCGTGCGCACCGCGAGCCGCGATCTCCGCGCGCCGCAGGAGAGCTTCATCCTCGCGCCGCAACGGCTCGGGACGCTCGAGCCCGGACCGGACTTCGGCAAGCCGCCCCCGCCGCGCCTCGTCGTCGTCGAGAGTCCCGCGCTCGAGGCCGGCAAGTCGCAGCCGTTCGACGCCGGGAGGGTGACGATCGGGCGCACGCGCGACAACGACCTCCCGATCGGCGCCGACCGCTACGCCTCGGGGCACCACGCGCGCTTCGAGCCACGGCCGGACGGGGTATGGGTAACCGACCTGGGATCGACGAACGGCACCTTCGTCAACGGCGCTCGCCTGTCGGAGCCGCGCCGGCTCGAGCCCGGCGACGTCGTCCGCGTCGGCGAGACCGACCTCCGGTTCGAGCGATGAGCGGCGCGGAGCGCCTGTCCGCGAAGCGGACCAGTGGAGGGGGATCCGGGGGAACCGGGAGGTTCCCCCGGCGGAGGCGATGAGCGTCGGCCAGACAGCCGCCGTGACCGACGCCGGCCGCAAGCGGCGCCGCAACGAGGACTCGTACGTGTGCGAGCCGCCGCTGTTCGCGGTCGCGGACGGGATGGGCGGCGTCCAGGCCGGCGAGATCGCGTCGCGGCTCGCGGCCGGCGCCGTGCGCGGTGGGCCGGAGGGCGACGTCGTCTCGCTGATCCAGGAGGCGAACCGGCGGGTCTACGACGCAGCGAACGAGGACAAGGCCGTGTCCGGGATGGGAACGACGATGACCGTCGCCCTGCTCGACGGCGAGACCGTCCGGATCGGCCACGTCGGCGATTCGCGGGCGTACCTGATCCGCGACGGCCGGCTCGAGCAGCTGACGGACGACCATTCGCTCGTCGCCGAGCTCGTCCGCAGCGGAAAACTCTCGCCCGAGGAGGCGGAGGTCCACCCGCAACGTTCGGTGATCACGCGCGCGCTCGGGACCGACCCCGACGTCGACGTCGACGTCTTCGCAGTGCCGGCGCAAGCCGGCGACCTCTTCATGCTCTGCTCGGACGGGCTGACGGCGATGGTCCACGACGGCGACATCCTCGATCTCGTCGAGCGGACCCGCGCAGACCTGAAGCAGGTCGGGAAGGCACTCGTCGACGCGGCCAACAGGGGCGGCGGCGAGGACAACATCACCGTCGTCCTGTTCGAGATCGCCGACAGCGGCGACGGGGCGGTGTCGCTGCCGCCGGTGACGACCGAACGCGAGGCGGACGACGAGGACACGCTCACCGAGGTCGACGGCGTGCCGACCCTCGAGGCCGCCGCTCCGGCGCCGGCGCCGCCTCCGGCGCCAACCCGCCCACGGCGCCGGCGCCGCGCGCTCACGATCACGGCGGCGCTCCTCGCCGTGCTGGTCGTCGTTGCGGCAGGCGGCATCTACGCCCTGTCGCGGTCCCATTTCGTGGGCGCGGAGCACGACGGTCACGTCGCCGTCTACCAGGGCGTGCCGTGGAACCTCGTCGGCAGCCTCCACCTCTACCGGTCGGTGTACGTGAGCCCGCTCCTCGCCGCGCAGCTGAGCCAGCCCGAGCGGACGCGGCTCTTCGACCACGCGCTCACCGGCTACGGGACAGCGCTCGAGAAGGTCAAGGCCTACGAGCGGGACGCAGTCCCGTGAGCTATCGAAACCGGGAGCTCGCGAGCCTGATCGTCGTCGCGATCCTGACCGGACTCGGGTTCGCGAGCGTCTACATCGCGCAGCAGGACGTGATCTCGACCGCGTCGCTGACGTACGCGATCTTCTTCCTCGCCCTCTATCTCGTCGCGCACCTCGTCACACGGCTCACGGTCCCGTTCGCCGACCCGTACCTGCTGCCGCTCGCCGGGCTCCTCTCGGCGGTCGGCGTGATCGAGATCTACCGGATCAACCCGCAGGACGCGCTTCGGCAGAGCCTCTGGCTCGTCGTCGGCGTCGGCGCGTTCGCGGGGACGCTCCTCGTCTTCCGCTGGGACTACCGGCGGGTCGAGAACTACAAGTACCTCTTCGGATTGACGTCGCTCGGGCTGCTCGTGCTGCCCGCGCTGCCGGTGATCGGGCAGCGCGTGAACGGCGCGCGGCTGTGGGTGCACTTCGGCGGCCTCCAGTTCCAGCCGGGCGAGCTCGCGAAGATCATGCTGATCGTCTTCCTCGCCGGCTACCTGCGCGAGAAGCGCGAGGTGCTCGCGCAGGGACGGCCGAAGGATCTCGGCCCGCTGCTCGTGATCTGGGGCGCGGCGATGCTGTTGCTCGTCCAGTCGGCCGACCTCGGCAGCGCGCTCCTCTACTTCGGGATCTTCCTCGCGATGCTCTACGTCGCGACCGGCCGCCGCCGGTTCGTCGTCGCCGGCGCCGTCCTCTTCGTAGGCGGCTGCTACGCCGCGTACCACCTCGTCGACCGCGTCCGCGAGCGCGTGACGATCTGGCTCCACCCCTGGACGAGCCATCCGGTGCCGTGCCCGCTCACCGGCCACCCGGCGCTGCGGCAGGACTGCTCGAGCTACCAGCTCGTGAAGTCGCTCTACTCGATCGCCGCCGGCCACTTCGGCGGCTCGGGCTTCGGGAAGAGCACGATCGCGACGCCCGACGGCCACCCCCTGATCCCGTTCCTGAAGACGGACTTCATCTACTCCGCGCTCGCCCAGGAGCTCGGGCTCGTCGGCATCTCGGCGTTCGTGCTCGTCTACGTCGTCTTCGTCCTCCGCGGGATGCGGACGGCGACGATCGCCGACGACGGCTTCTCGAAGCTCGCCGCCGCCGGGCTCACGTTCGGGTTCGCGCTGCAGACGTTCATCATCGTCGGCGGCATCGTCCGGGAGATCCCGCTGACCGGGATCACGCTCCCGTTCGTCAGCTTCGGCGGGTCGAGCATCGTCGCCAACTTCATCCTGCTCGCCGGGCTGCTCCTGATCTCGAACCGCGCGCAGCTGAGGTACGCGTGAACGACCAGATCCGGAAGCTCTCGGTGCTCGCGGTGCTGCTGCTCGTGGCGCTGATCGGGGCGACGACCTACTGGCAGGCGTGGGCGGCCGGCGACCTCGCGGACAAGCAGGACAACGCGATCGCGCAGGTCGCGCAGTTCACGGTCGACCGCGGGCTGATCTACGCGGCCGACGGGACGCCGCTCGCCGCGAACCGGCCGGTGAAGGCGAAGGACGGCCAGACGTTCTACTTCCGCCGCTATCCGCAGGGCGACCTCGCCTCCGACGTCGTCGGCTACTCGACCCAGTCACGCTTCCGGACAGGCCTCGAGCGGTCGGAGAACGACTACCTGACCGCGTCGAACGCCCACCTCGACACCGTCCTGAACAAGGTGCTCGATCGGCTGAAGGGGACGACGGTGAAGGGCAACAGCCTCGTCCTCACGTTGAATCCGAGGGCGCAGCGGCAGGCGATCGACGCGCTCGGCGACAACTGCGGTGCGGTCGTCGCGCTCGAGCCGCCGACGGGGAAGGTGCTCGTGATGGCGACGACGCCGGCGTACGACCCGAACCTGATCGAGCGGAGCTTCGACACGATCGCCCAGCGCGCGGCGCACGCACGCTGCTCGCCGCCGGCGCCGCTCCTGAACCGCGGCACGGCCGGCCTCTACGTGCCCGGCTCGACGTTCAAGCTCGTGACCGCAGCCGCCGCCCTCGACACCGGGAAGGTCGGCCCGCAGTCGCACTTCTTCGACAAGGGCTACTGCATCGAGTACGGCAGGAAGGTGAAGAACTTCGGCGACCAGGCGCCGGAGGCGTTCGGGCTCGTGACGTTCACGCAGGCGCTGCAGCACTCGATCAACGCGGTCTTCTGCCAGGTGGGCAAGCGGCTGGGCGCGCTGACGATCCTCGACTACGCGCGCCGGTTCGGCTTCTACTCGCTGCCGCCGCTCGAGACGCCGGAGTCCGAGCGCCGCGTGAGCGGACTCTACGACCACGGCAAGCTCTACTTCCCGAAGCACTCGTTCGACGTCGACCCGGGCCGGCTCGCGTTCGGCCAGGAGCGGCTCGGAGTGACGCCGCTGCAGATGGCGATGGTCACGGCCGCGATCGCCAACGGCGGCGTCGTCATGCGGCCGTACCTTCTCGACCGCGTCGAGGCGCCGGGCGGAGGCGTCGTCACGCGCAAGCACCCGGAGTCGCTCGGCGCCGCGATCAAGCCGGAGACCGCCGCGACGCTGACGAGGATGATGGAGGCCGTCGTGGCGGGCGGGACGGGCACGGCCGCCCAGATCCCGGGCATCCCGGTCGCGGGCAAGACGGGCACGGCCGAGACGGGCGTGAACCACGTGAACACCACCTGGTTCGTCGCATTCGCGCCCGCGAACGACCCGAAGGTGGCGGTCGCCGTCACGATGGAGAACCAGAGCCAGACCGGCGGCGAGACGGCCGCGCCGATCGCGAAGAGGATCATTGAGACCCTGCTCGGGCGGTAGAGCGGCCTACGCTTAGCCGGTGGTGGCGTTCCAGGACCCCCTGATCGGGCGCGTCTTCGACGGCCGCTACAAGGTCGTCCGGAAGCTCGGCACGGGCGGCATGGCGAACGTCTACCTGGCCGAGGACCAGGAGCTCGGTCGCCAGGTGGCGATCAAGCTGCTCGACGAGCGCCACCGCTCCGACGAGCTCTTCGTCGAGCGCTTCCGCAGCGAGGCGAAGAACGCCGCGGGGCTCTCGCACCCGAACATCGTCTCGATCTACGACCGCGGCGAGGCGGAGGGCACCTACTACATCGCGATGGAGTACCTCGAGGGCCGGACCCTCAAGGAGCTCATCGTCAGCCGCGGGCCCACGCCGATCCCGGTCGCGATCGACTACGCGCGCCAGATCCTCGGCGCGCTCTCGTTCGCCCACAAGAACGGGATCGTCCATCGCGACATCAAGCCGCACAACGTCGTCGTGTCCCCGAACGGCCGGCTGAAGGTGACGGACTTCGGGATCGCGCGCTCGGGCGCCTCGCAGATGACGGAGGCCGGGTCGATCATCGGCACGGCGCAGTACCTCTCGCCCGAGCAGGCCCGCGGCGCGCCGGTCGACCAGCGCTCGGACCTCTACTCGGTCGGCGTCGTCCTCTACGAGATGCTCACCGGCACCGTCCCGTTCACGGGCGACACGCCGCTCGAGATCGCGATGAAGCACCTGTCGACGGCGCCGCAGCCGCCGTCGGCGAAGCGGCCGGGAATCCCGCGCGAGCTCGACCTGATCGTCATCCGCGCGCTCGCGAAGGATCCGGACGACCGCTACGCGAGCGCCGAGGAGATGGACGCCGACCTCGCCCGGGTCGCCCGCGGCGAGGACGTCAGCGCGGCGACCGAGACCGCCGCGACGAACGTCCTCTCGGCGACGTCGATCGCGGCGGCGGCGCAAACGGTCGTGACCCGTCCACGCCGGCCGCCCGGGTACACGGGAACCGCGCCGCGCTCGCAGTACTACGACTACACGGAGGCACCGCGGCGCCGTCCCCTGTGGCCGTGGCTGCTGGCGGTGCTGCTCCTCGCCGGCGCCGGGTTCGCGGGCTACTACGTCTACACGAAGGTCCGGGACCAGCTGAACGCGAACAAGCAGGTCTCGGTGCCGTTCGTCGTCGGCATCAAGGAGCAGCTCGCCGTCCGCAAGATCACCGACGCGGGCCTGAAGCCGAGGGTGCGGCGGCTCGCCAGCGCGACGGCGCAGGTCGGCTACGTCTACGAGCAGGACCCGTCCGCGGGGGCGAAGACCGCGAAGGGCAACCCCGTGACGATCAAGGTCTCGACGGGCAAGGCCCGCGTCGCGGTGCCATACGTGGTCGGCAAGCAGGCGAGCGACGCGACCGCGTCGATCGCGCGCGCGAGGCTCAAGTACCGGACCGTCGAGATCAACTCGGACAAGCCGGCGGGGACGGTCACCGGCCAGCACCCGAAGGCGGGCACCCGGGTCGTGGAGGGCTCGACCGTCCGGATCAACGTCTCGAAGGGCCTCGCGCCGGTCGCGGTGCCGCCGGTGATCGGCGAGACGTTCCAGCAGGCGAGCTCCGAGCTCCAGGCCGCCGGCTTCGCGGTCGCCCGCAGCGACGTCGACTCGAACGAGCCGCGCGGGGTCGTCGTGCGGATGAGCCCGGGCGCGAACACGCTGCAGCCGAAGGGCTCGACGATCACGCTCAGCGTCTCGAAGGGACCGCGGACGAACACCGTCCCCGACGTGACGAGCTTCGACCGGGCGTCGGCGATCCAGACCCTTCGTGACTCGGGCTTCGTACCGTCGGTCGAGCGCGTCGACGTGACGGATCCGAACCAGGACGGCATCGTCCTCACGCAGAGCCCCGAGGGGAACACGCAGGCGAATCCCGGCGCGACGGTGACGATCCGCGTCGGCCGCTACAAGGCGCCCCCGCCGCCGCCCACCTCGACCGTCGTCCCACCGCCGACGACGCAGCCGCCCCCGACCACCGTGCCGACGACGGAGCCCACGACGACGCCGACCACGACTCCGACGACCACGCCGACGACCACGCCGACCACGACGCCCACGACGACTCCGACGACCACGCCCACCACGACGCCCACGACGACGCCGACGACGACGCCGACGACGGTGCCGACCACCGTCCCGACCACGACCGAGACAGTCCCGACCACGACCGAGACCGTCCCGACCACGACGGACACCGTCCCGACCACGACCGAGACGGTGCCGACGACCACGACGACGCCGACCGTGACGCTCGGGTGATCGAGCGCCGGAAGGTCGCGGTGCTGCTCGGCGGTCGCTCGAGCGAGCACGAGATCTCGCTCGCGTCGGCGCGGTCGGTGATCGACGCGCTCGACCCGGCGCGCTACGAGGTCGTCTCCGTCGAGATCGACCGCGACGGTTCGTGGCAGCTCGGGGCGGGGGCGCAGCCGACGGCGCTCGGGGCCGGCGCGGAGACACGTCCGGCCGAGACGCTGCCCGTTCGGGCCTCGTCCGACGGCGTCCTCGCGACGCTCGACGAGGTCGAGGTCGTCCTGCCGATCCTCCACGGCCCGTTCGGCGAGGACGGAACGGTCCAGGGCCTGCTCGAGCTCGCGGGCGTGGCGTACGTCGGCGCGGGCGTCCTCGGTTCGGCGCTCTGCATGGACAAGGACATCTTCAAGACGACGATGCGAGGGGCCGGAGTCCCGGTCGCCCGGAGCGTGACGCTCCGCGGCGACGACTCCGTCGAGCACCCGTTCGACTACCCGGTCTTCGTGAAGCCCGCACGGCTCGGCTCGTCGGTCGGGATCACGAAGGCGCACGACGACCGCGAGCTCGAGGACGCGGTCGCACTCGCCCGCCGGCACGACGACAAGGTCCTGATCGAGGAGCTCGTCCGCGGCATCGAGGTCGAGTGCGGGGTTCTCGGCAACCGCCGGCCGATCGCGTCGCTCCCGGGAGAGATCGTCGTCCGGAAGGGCGAGTGGTACGACTACTCGGCGAAGTACGACGAGGGCGGGATGGACCTCGTCGTCCCGCCGCGGATCGCGGAGGAGCAGATCGCGCGCGTCCAGGAGCTCTCGGTGCGCGCGTTCGTCGCCTGCGACTGCGAGGGGATGGCGCGCGCCGACTGCTTCGTCCGCGAGGACGGCGAGGTGCTCGTCAACGAGCTGAACACGATCCCGGGCTTCACGGCGACGAGCGTCTACGCGAAGCTCTTCGAGGCGTCGGGGGTGCCCTACGCCGAGCTCCTCGACCGTCTGGTCGAGCTCGCGCTCGAGCGGCGCGAGCGGCGCTCGCGGCTCGTCTATTGACCGCCTCGTCCGGCCGCGAGATGCTTGACAGGTGCTTCGCCCGGCAGCGCTCGCTGCGACGGCCTCCGTCCTGATCACGGGCGCCTCGGCCGCTGCGCCGCCGCTCGCCCAGCTCGCCTACATCGGCAAGTACCAGGGCACGCCGGCGCTCTACCTCGCGAACGCCGACGGGAGCGAACGGATGCTGCTGGCGCGCGGCGTCAGCGACCACACGACGTTCTCGTGGTCGCCCGACGGGCAGCGGCTCGCCTTCACCCGGGGCGGCGGCCGGAGCCAGGAGATCTGGCTCGTCGACGCGCACGGGACCGGGCTGACGCAGCTGACGCACTCGGCGGGAACGCGCAAGCGCACCCAGTACGACTGGTCGGAGAACCCGAGCTGGTCGCCGGCAGGCGAGTGGATCGCGTTCGACGGCGAGCGGAGGAACCAGCTCGGAAGGTATCCGCAGGTCTTCGTGATCCGCCCCGACGGGTCCGGCGAGCGCCAGGTCACGCGTGCGCAGACGACCGAATGGATCCCCGCCTGGGTGCCCGGCGGCAGGATCGTCGTCGAGCATCCGGTCGGCAGCAGGCAGATCGACCTCTACTCCGTCAGGGCGAACGGGACCGGCCGCCTGCTGCTCGGGCGCGTGCACAACGAAGCCGACCACTGCGCCTGCGTCGCCTGGTCGCCGGACGGGACGAAGCTCGCCTACGAGGCGGCCGGGACCGCCGGGAAGCCCGACATCTGGACGATGCACGCCGACGGCACTGGCCGGACGCAGCTCACCACCCATCCCTCTCGGGACGAGAACCCGGACTGGTCGCCCGACGGGACGCAGATCGCCTTCTACACGGAGCGGACGGGCAACGGGCAGATCTACGTGATGAACGCCGACGGGACGAAGCAACGGCGCGTGACCCGCGATCCCTGGTACGACCAGGCCGTCCGCTGGCGCCCGGCGCCGTAACCGGTCACGGCGTCGTCGCGCAGACCGAGAACGCCGACGTGTCCCGCGTCGTCACGTCGGTCGCCGTCGCCGTCACGGCCTGACCGGGCGCGAGCTTCGGCACGCTGATGCCGGTGGCGGCCGTGCCGCCGCTCGGGGCGACCGTCTTCGCCGCCAGGAACGTCTCGCCCTCTCCGGCCCCGGAGGGGTCGCAGGTCGGGCTGACGAAGGCCTCGAAGCGGATGCTGTCCGTTCCGGCCGACGAGAGCGAGACCTGGACCGTCGTGTTCGTCGCACCCGTCGTGACGGAGGTGATCGTCGGCGCGTTCTGCCCGTCGTTCGCGAAGTTCGCGAGCTCGATCCCGAGGCCGGCGTCGGAGAAGATCGAGTTGCGCTCGATCGGGTTGGCGTCCGTCTCGACGCCGTCGAGCTTGACGCCGTCTCCCGCGTTGAACGCGATCGTGTTGCCCGCCGTCGCCGTGGTGCCGCCGATCGTGTTGCCCGACGAAGAGGAGCCGAGCCCGACGCCGTCGCCCCCGTTGCCGAGATCGCCCGTTCCGGACGCGTCCGTCCCGATCAGGTCGCCGACGATCGAGTTCGAGCTGCTCGCGCCGACCGCAATGCCCGTCTGGTCGTTCCCGGAGACGAGGTTCCCGGCGCCTGCGGCCGTGCCGCCGATCCTGTTCCCGCTCGAGCCGGCGATCGCAATGCCCTGGAGGTTCGGCAGCGATGCCGTGCCCGCCGCGTTCGTGCCGACGTAGTCGCCCTCGACGACGTTGCCGGTCGCGCCGTTGCGGATCGTGATGCCGTCGCCGTCGCGCGGCGCGCTGCCGGCGACGACGTTGCGAGCGGCAGCCGTCGTCCCGCCGATCGTGTTCTGCTTCGCCGCGTCGAGGATGATCCCGTCGCCGTTTCCGACCGCGGCTGTACCGGCCGCGTTCGTGCCGATCAGGTTGCCGGCGACGGTGTTCGTCTCCGCGAAAATGCCGTTCAGCTCGACTCCGACGGCGTTGCCGGAGATCAGGTTGCCGGCGCCCGCGTCCGTCCCGCCGATCGTGTTGCCGGAGCAATCGTCGCACGAGACGCCGCTGCCGGCGTTCGCGAGCCTGGCGTTGCCGGAGACGTCCGTGCCGACGAAGTTCCCGGCGACGACGTTGCCGTTGGCGCTCGTCGTGAACAGGTCGACGCCGAAGCCGGAGTTCCCGGAGATGAGGTTGCGCGCGCCGGCCGCCGTCCCGCCGATCGTGTTCGGTCCGTCCGAGACCTCGATCCCGGCGGCGTTCGGGATCGGCGTCTTCCCGGTCTTGTCGGTGCCGACGAAGTTCCCCTGGACGAGCGCCGTCGTGCCGTCGATCGCGATGCCGACATCCGCGTTGCCCGAGATCACGTTCCGCGCGCCGGCCGACGTGCCGCCCACCGTCGTTCCGTCGGCGCCGGTGCTGAGGTCGAGCCCCACACCGGCGTTGCCGAGCGCGGACGAGCCGCTCGCGTCGGTCCCGATGAAGTTGCCCTGGACGACGTTGCCGTCGTCGTCGATCTCGACGCCGACTGTGGTGTTGCCGGAGACGACGTTCCGCGCCGCCCCGGTCGTCCCGCCGATCGTGCTCCCGGTCGAGACGACGGCGACGCCGGCGTCGTTCGGAATCGCTGCGGTCCCGGCCGCGTCCGTGCCGACGTAGTTCCCCTCGACCACGTCGTCCACGTCCTCGACCAGCACGCCGTTCGTCGTGTTGCCCGAGATCACGTTCCGCGCGCCCGCGGTCGTGCCGCCCACGACCTCGCCCGTCGCGCCGGGCGCGAGGTCCACGCCGTTGCGCTGGTTCGCGAGCGCGGAGCCGCCGGAGGCGTCGGTGCCGATGAAATTGCCGGCGACGACGTTGCCGGGGGCGCGAATGGCGACGCCGTCGAACCCGTTGCCCGAGATCACGTTGCGCGCTGCCGTGCTGGAGCCGCCGATCGTGTTGCCGCTCCCGTTCGTGATCACGACGCCGAAGAACTCGTTCGCGACGGCTTTCGTGCCCGTCGCGTCGGTGCCGATGAAGTTCCCCTCGACGACGTTGCCGCCGCTCGCGAGGTCGACCCCGAAGGCGTTCCCGGAGATGACGTTGCGCGTCCCGGCCGCCGTTCCGCCGACGACGTTGCCCGATGCGGCGGCGTTGATGTCGACGCCGAACTCGTTGCCCAGGGCCGACGAGCCGCCGGCGTCCGTGCCGATGTCGTTGCCCTGGACGACGTTGCCGTTCGCGCCGGAGATCAGGACGCCGCTGACGTCGTTGCCCGAGATCAGGTTGCCGGGGCCGATCGTGTTGCCGCCGGCGCCGCCGGAGATCGCCACGCCGTTCTCCTTGTTCCCCATCGCCGTCGCGCCGATCGCGCCGATCGAGTTGTCGTGGACGACGTTGGCGCTCGTGCCGGCGTCGCTCAACTCGACGCCGTCGTTGCCGTTGCCGACGATCGCGTTGCTCGCGACGGTGTTCCCGGCCGCGCCGCCGTGGACGAGGACGCCGTCGTTGCCGTTGGCGATCGTCTTGGTCGCCGACACGTCCTCGCCGATGCCGTTGCCCTCGACGACGTTCGCCTTCGTCTTCGCCCCGCCGAGCTCGACTCCGTTCGTGGTGTTCCCGGAGACGACGTTCCGGTCGGCCTGGTCGGGGCCGCCGACCGTGTTCCCGCTCGCCGTGGTGGAGATCACGACCCCGGTCCCGTTCCCGGCCGCCACCTTCCCCGTGACGTCGGTTCCGATGAAGTTCCCCTCGACGGCGTTCCCGGTCGTCCCACCACCGGAGATGTCGATGCCGTCGCCGTTGAACGAGAAGACGTTCCGCAGCGCGGGTGAGGTCCCGCCGACGGTGTTCCCGGTCGCCGCGCCCGAGATCGAGACGCCCGCGGTGTTTCCGAGCCCGGCCGCGGGCCCGAACGCGTTTCCCCTGACGCGGTTTCCCGTCGTGCCCGGGCCGCTGATCGCGACGCCCGTGGTGTTCGCTCCGAAGACGTCGTGCACGGTCGGCGACGTCGTGCCGCCGATCACGTTCGCCGCCGACCCGCCCTGGATCGCGATCCCGGTGCCGTTCCCCGCGGGGTGGCCGTTGAAGTCGACGCCGACGAAGCAGCCGAGGACGGTGTTCCGGCCCCCGCTGCGCAGCCGGACTCCGATCCCGAAGTCGGTGATGTCGAGCGCCACGATCTGGCTCCCGCCGGCGGTCACGTCGAGGCCGACCGCGCCCGGGTTCCCGATGCCGTTGTCGAGCCGGATCACGGGCGACGTCGTCCAGCCGGGCTGCGTGCGGCCGTTGACGACGACCGGCTGCGTGATCGCCGGCAGCGCCGTCGTCAGGGTGATCGTGTGCTGCCCCGCGGGCGGGATCGCGAAGGCGATCGTGTCGAGGGCGGCAGTCGCATTCGCGGCGAGGATCGCGGCGCGAAGCGACCCCGGGCCGGTGTTGGCGATGGTCGTGACGGTGAAGGTCGCGGCCGCTGCCGCCGGCGGCCGGATCGCAGCCGCTCCGGCCAGCGGGACGACGGCAAGCAACGCCAGGCGCACGCGGCCGCCTCTCGACAACCCCCCGAACACGCGACCTCCTCTCCGCGGCGTGCCTGCCGCGCGGAACCCTATACCGGAGACGGCTAGACCGCGTCGCGCGCGAGCCGGTCGGCGAGCGCCCGCAGGACCTTCAGCTGGATCGCGGGTTGCCGTTCGAGCAGGTTGACGAAGTCACGGCCGGTGACGACGAGGGCGCGGAGAGGGGTCGCCGCGGTCACGGTCGCCGTCCGCGGGAGCTTCGAGATCAGCGCGATCTCGCCGAAGAAGTCGCCCTCGCCGAGCGTGTTGACCTTCCGGCCGCGCCGCCGAACGATCGCCTCGCCGCCGAGCAGCACGAAGAACTCGCGACCCGACTCGCCCTCCTTGCAGAGCACCTTCCCCTCCGGGAGATCGAGCTCGTCCGCGATCTTCTCGATCTTCTCGAGCTCCTTCCGCGAGCAGGCGCTGAAAAGCGGCACGGTCGCCAGCATCTTCACCTTCGCGTCCTTGCGCACCATGGCGCGCAAAGTCTACGTTCGCGACATGCGGTCACGAGCGAGGACGCTCGAGCTGGCGGGCTACGGCGGGGCACCGCTTCCGTGCGCCTTCTACGAGGGCGGCGAGGCCGAGGCGGCCGTCGTCCTTCCCGGTGCCGCTCACGCCGGGAACCGCCTCGGCGGCTCGCCCGCACGGCCCGACCTGAACTACGTCCGCGCGGTTCTGCAGTCCGAGGGTCTCGCGGTGCTCGAGGTGTGGTGGGACGCCGGCTCGGCGCCGCGTGGAGACCTGGACGGCTGGCTCGACGCGAACGCCGACGCGGCGCTCGCCGAAGCGGGCCGAGGCGGGCGTCGCGTCGTGCTCCTCGTCGGCCGCTCGATAGGCACGAAGGCGCTCGCCCGCGTCGTCCGCCGCCACCCGCCCGTGCCGACCGTATGGGTCGCGCCGCTGCTCGGCGACCGTTCGGTGCGAGCGGCGCTGGCCGAGCTCACCGCGCCGGCCTTCGTCCTCGTCGGCACGGCCGACGCGCTGTTCGACGCCGCCGTGGCGGAGTCCCTACGCGATCGGGGCGCGACGGTCGTCGTCCTCGAAGGCGCGGGCCATTCGCTCGAGACGGACGACGCCGCCGATTCGGCGCGCAGGCTCGCCGACGCGCTCGACGAGCTCCGCGCGTTCGTTCGCGCTAGCCGGCCCTGACCTCGTTGACGTGGGTCTGGAAGCGGTCGCCGCCCGGCGCGAGCTTCGTCAGCCAGAGCAGGTAGTAGCGGCGCGCCGAATCGAGGTGGAGCGTGAACGTCGTGGTGGCCGTCACCTTCTGGATGCCCGAAACCGAGTCGAACGGCCCCGTCTTCGCAGACCCGGCCTCGATCTCGGCGTCGAAGCCCGGCGTGTCGGTGACGACGACGAGCCTGTCGAGCTTCACCGCCTTGCCCGCGTCGACGACGAGGCCGACGCCCTGCTTCAGATTCCCGAAGTCCTGGGTCGCGTAGTGCTCGGTCGCCCAGTAGGTCGACGTGCTGCCGTCGGTCGCCTGGCGGACCATGTCGTCGTTCTCCTGCCCGTCGCCCTGCGGGTCGTAGGCCGCCGCCGCGCGCAGGTGGATGGTCCCGGCGGACGCCGTCGGCGTCTTCCCGCCGGTGGTCACGCCGTGGTGGCGCAGGACGAACTGGTACACGGCCGCGGCGCCTCCGGCGGCGGCAAGCAGGAGCACGACGAGGGCGACAGGTAGAAGGCGCCGCTTCGGCCGGAGGCGCTTGCCGCCGCGCAGCTCCGGCGGCGTACGGATGATCAGGGTCGGGTCCCGGTCGACACCGCCGAGCTCCGCGAGGCAGGCCTCGAGCTCGGCGACGAACTCGTGCATCGTCGGGAACCGGTCGGCGACATCCTTCTCGAGCGCCCGCTCGACGGCTGCGACGACGCGCAGGGGCGTGTCGGGCCGGCGCTCGAGGACGCTCGGAACGGGGTCGTTGACGTGCCGGTACGCGACCTGGATGAAGTTGTCGCCCGTGTAGGGCACCTCGCCCGTCAGCAGCTCGAAGAGGACGACGCCGAGCGAGTACACGTCGCTCTGCTGGCTCGCGCCGTGGCCGCTCGCCTGCTCCGGGGCGATGTAGTCGCTCGAGCCGAGCACGGTGCCCGTCTGCGTGAGCCCGTGGACGTTCACGGTCCTCGCGATCCCGAAGTCCGTGACCTTCGCCCGGCCGTTCCCGAGCAGCACGTTCTGCGGCTTCACGTCGCGGTGGACGAGCCCGTGCTCGTGCGCGAAGGCGAGCGCCCGCCCGACCTGAATCGCCAGCTCGAGCGCCGCGCGGATCGTCAGCGGCCCGGTGCGGGTGACGCACTGCTTCAGGTTCTCGCCCTCGACGTACTCGAAGACGATGAACTGGCGGCCGTCGGACTCGCCGCGGTCGATGACCGTGACGATGTTCGGGTGGGAGAGCTGTGCGACGGCGCGCGCCTCGCGGCGGAAGCGCTCGACGTAGTCCTCGTCCTGCGAGAAGTGCTCGTGGAGGATCTTCAGGGCGACACGCCGGTCCAGCTGCTCGTCGTACGCCCTGTAGACG
>Ga0070741_10000514_pt1 | contig 138829 bp, 125 predicted proteins | sample Coa_R1_4_FD_66440 | JGI IMG/M metagenome (GOLD analysis project Ga0070741, IMG submission 66440) | Surface soil microbial communities from Centralia Pennsylvania, which are recovering from an underground coalmine fire - Coalmine... | ecosystem: Environmental > Terrestrial > Soil >... | reverse complement strand
GTCAACGGTCACGTTGCCATAGACAATTCGTCCGCCATAGGTTCTCTGAAGGAAATATTGCAGGTGATGCCATGACCCCGGAGAAAATTTCGAGCAAGTTATGGGGCTGCCAGTTGGGCTTGCATCGGTTGACGTATTGGGAATTGCGTCTACCCACTTGCCCCCAGTGGCATCCCATGCTTGCCATACTCCAGTTGCGTAATTGCATTGGGTTCCGATCATATATTCCTTGCCGCTGATCGACTGAAATAGATCGAACTCAGTGGCCTGGGCATCTGTGGTGGTGTTGCTGGAGACCTGGAACCAGAAATCCCATAAGAAATTGCTATAGGAATCTTGAGCGCCGACCTTGTAATAAAAAAGGCCATTGGCATCGTTTGGTCCAGTCACTGAAAACAAGGCGCTGCCATTGCCATCTCTGGTTGGGCTCTGACCGAAGGCCATGCTGACGGTGGCAGGATTCTTTCCGCCCGCGCAACTTGTAGTGCCGCAATCACCCCATCCAGAAGGATTGTCATCGCCATTACTAAAGGCGTGATTCCCGGCTAGCGGAGTTGGGACATGAGTGCCCGAAGCTGTAATCGCCAAAGTTGAACTGTCGCCGCAGAATCCGGAGGAGTTCCATGCGCGCACAAAAACACTTTGTGCCTTGGATCCACCAGACGAGGTGAGCGGCAGGACGACCCACGCATCCAGTGTCGAATTGCCATTCTGATAAGTGTCGACATAATTACCACTTGCATTTGTGTAGACAACATATCCAGTGATGGTTTTAGAGGAATGTGCAGTTGCGGTGAAGCGTGCAGGAGTGGCATAGGTACCGGAGCCCGAGGGGGAGGTGAGAGTAACGGTTATGTCGCTGCCAGTGTGGCAATCAGTAGCAAAGGTAAAAATAGCACCAAAGCACAAAAGCGACAGTAGAAGAAAACTTACTCGTACGGACTTCATGTTGCGTACTCCACAGATTGAATTGACTCGGTGACGCTTCTCCAAATTGCTCTGGTGAGCAGAGGGGTGAGTATCAGATGGATCGCGTAAGAAAGGTCATTTCTTCGAGTAGTGAAAAACTAGGTAAGTTGACTACTGGATCAATTTTCTCCTCAGCGCACCTTAGAAAAACTACGGTTTTGCCGATGAGGTTCAACTCAGGGCGGAGGACATCATCTTAACTTGATATGGCATCTTTAGAGGCGTTTTAGTAAAAGCATTCTAATCGACAAAAGTATACGTACGGAATTGTGTGATGGTGGTTAAAGCAGTAGTAGTTGGCGGAAGAGCGGCACCTGAGATAACTAATGCTCACGAAGTGTGCGTATGGGATCTACATTCGCAGCTCTGACCGCTGGGATAAGCGTGGCCGCGACCGACACAAACATAAATACGAGTGCCACAGTCGAAAATATGGCGTGATCCGTGGGTTCGACATTAAAAAGCGTATCTGCAATAAGACGAGTCCCGAGGAACGATGTTAGCGCGCCGATAACGATTCCGACGCACGCGAGCGATAACCCACGCTGGAGTACGAGTCGCAACACATCGGATCGCGAGGCTCCCAGGGCCATCCTCAAGCCAAGTTCGCGAGTTCTTTCTGCAACGATGTAGGAGAGCACAGCATATAGCCCAACTGCAGAGAGGAGCAAAGCAATCGAGGCAAATCCGGAAAGCAGCACAGCTTCAAAACGCTGTTGAGCAGCTTGCAGTTTGATGTCATCGGCAAAAGTGCGGTATCGGAAGACAGGAGCGTCTTTATCAATGTTTGCAACGACCCTGCGAACTGCATTCTCATAACTGGCGGGATCGCCCGCGACTTTTAGCACGACAAGCGGACGCTGGTGACTAGGGTCTTGCGCGTAGGGCAGGAAGAATTGCGGCTGGTACGGATCAGTTATATCCGACATCCTAGTATCACCAACAATCCCAATGATCTGGCGCCCAATGACTGCTTCGCCAATGTGCTCAGGCTGAGGCATAAGGTAGCGACCGATCGGATCCTCGCCGGGAAAGTATTTGCGCGCGAAGCTCTGATTGATCATTGCCACTGCATGCGATTTCGAATCATTGTCGTGTGCCACGAAGGTACGTCCGCGAACCAGTGGGATGGAGAGTGCTTCAAAGTAGTCGGGCGCAACCGCCGTTGCAACAGCGCTTGGCAAATCATCCGGTGAGTTCAGATGGCCGGGAATTGTGAAAGCGGCATTGTTCGGCCATTGAAGTGGCAATGGGTGGCCGCCACTGGCTTTCTCGACCCCAGAGAGTGCCGCAAGTTGAGGAAGAAGTTTATCGAAAAACGGCACTTTGCTGGGATCGGGATATCGTTTAGCGGTTAAGGCAATGTCGAAAGCTACAGTATGCTTCGTGTCAAATCCAGGGTCGATATGAAGGACATTCTGCATGCTTCGGATGAGCAACCCCGAGCCGATCAGCAAGGTAAACCCAAGAGCGGTTTCCGCGACAACCAATGTGTGATGGAGGCGATTGCGCCTCCTTCCGGTTGTAACAGCGGGCCCGCCCTCTTTTAGGGCAACCGAGGGATCGAGTTGCGACATCTTCCAGGCCGGTAGTAAGCCGAAGAGCAGCGCAGTCAGGATTGAAACGAAGACTGCGAATGCCAGCACCCGCGGGTCGATGCTAATCTCGGCGAGCCGTGGCAGGTCATTTGGAACAAAGCTAAGTCCCACGCGTATCAAAACGAATGCCGTCGCTATCCCAGCGATTCCAGCAGCCGCTGCAAGGAGCAAAGCCTCCAGCAATAATTGCCGCAGAATTCGTGATCGGCTTGCTCCCAAAGCTTGCCGCACGGCCATCTCTTGGCTCCGTGTATTGGCGCGAGCTAGAAGTAATCCGGCGACATTGGCGCAACCGATAATCAAGACTGCTGTGACCGCAGCCAACAAGAGCCATAGAGCAGAGCGCACTTCCGAAACTGTTTCATCAAGCAATGGCAAGACTGAAACGGCGAGTTTATGGCGATCTTCGGAATACCGCTGGGCGAGGCCAGATTGAACCGTGTTCAGATCGGCCAGGGCTTGTTCAATCTTCACTCCGGGCTTGAGGCGTCCTACAACGGATAGCCGTTCTTCATCACGAAGCGATGTCGTTGGTTCGGCCCCCTCATTGTCTACCGCGAATGTTGCCCAAAAATAAGCTGGTTGACTGATAGGGTAATGAAAATTGGCCGGCATCACGCCGACGATGGTGTGCAATTCATCGCTGATTTTTACTGTCTGGCCGAGCACATCGGGCGAGGCGCCAAAATCCGATATCCAAAGTTCGTGACTGAGAATGACCACCCGGTGTCCGGCTAATTCCTCCTCGTCTCTGAAATTGCGTCCGAGCATTGGGCTTACGCCGAGCATGGAAAACAAATTTGCAGAAATGCGCGCGCCACTCAACACGCGCGAACCTGTACCATCCGGTTTGCTGAACAGGCGAGAAGTAGGATCACAAGAAGCGAGAGACTCAAAGGTACGGCTTTGCGTTCGCCAATCAAATAAATCCGGATAGGAGGTTCTACGATAATCAGCAGCCCCGATATTCGTCGGAGTAACTCCAGGTGGGAACTCAAGAGTGTCAATTGCAACCAGCCGCTCAGGCTGTCGAAATCGCAGAGGCCGCAAAAGAACGCCATCGACTAAGCTGAATATTGCTGTAGTCGCTCCAATACCTAAGGCCAGCGTTAGTACGACCGTGACGGTGAAGCCTGGACTGCGGCGAAATTGACGAATGGCAAAGACCAGGTCTGCCAGCACCGTCGAAAGCATGGCGTGATTATGGCGGAGAAAAGATGGTAAGGAAAGATTACCTGCCTCAAGATAGGTACCGCAGTGCTGAACCGATACCTACTGCTTCAAACATCGGCACCTACTTTCAATGGGGAAAAGCAGTTCCCAGCGGAGTTCATGTGGCAATCTAGTTTCGAATCCGTCCGGTATCACTAACATGAGATCCCGAAGTTCTCCGTGCTGCGGTACGCGTGGAATTTGCGATGTGGTTTGTGGCACGGCTGAAGCCGCGCCCTTCCACGGTTCTGCACGCTAGACGCCCGTTATTCTTTCCGATTAAAGACAAAGCGGCGGACAAGAGTGTCCGCCCCACACACTTTCGTTAATGAGAAGAGTTGTTTCACGATAGAGGCCCTTCGGCTTCGCTCAGGGTGACAAGAAGCGAAGGTGACTCCAAATTTGCCGAGGGTTTGCTCGGCTGGACAGCCGAGGGCGGCTGTCCCTACGTGAGTATGGGCGCGAGGCATGTTGCGCAAGAGTTGGGTGCTGGCTGCATGACATCCACTCTATTCGCAAAAGAGGCGCGAATTGATGGTAACTGGCTACTGCTCTCCAAACATTGGTACCTGTCTTATATCCAACTCGCCTCTACGCGGACGTTTCGCGGCTCCTATTACTGCCAGCACTGTCAACGATTCCAACGCGGTTCGCGGGACGAAGATTCTTTGCGTGTTCGAACGCAGGTCCGGCGGGTTGACCAGAAATCCCTCTGGCGTGGTGAGGCTGAGATCATTTGGCATCATGGCCTCAGTGATCTCGCCGTCTTTGAAGCGCAAGCGCACCCAGAGGCCTTCAGTGCGAGGGCGGCTGGTAAAAGTCTTGCGAGGAAGCGCTTCCGTGTCGGCGAAATCCCGGACAAAATAGACTCCCTTGATGTCCTTTAATTCGATTGCGACTACCGTACCGGCGGTATTGAGCAGCTCCAACTTACCTTCATTGACGAAATTAGACGGGCTGACGTAGCCGTTAAGGGTGTCACGGTCCATTTTCCGGACAATTACTTTCTTATGAGTGGAGGACATGCTATTGGGCTAAATACTTTGCGGCGCGCAATTTTCGCATCTCAGCTAAGCCGATTCTCGCATCTTTCTTGCGAAAACGAAGGGGTATCACGTAAGTAGTAGCCAAATTGTCAACCATGTGGTATTTTCTCTAGTTCGTCAATACCATTGTGTGGCTTCTAACTATCTAAGAAAGAAGAGGTTAGAGTGAGGGTGCAAGACTGCGGCGCGAGCTGGACAGGGTACAGCGAAAAATATTTCGTCCTTATAGCTTAGAAGAATTGGCAGTCCGGTACTCGTAAACAAGCATGGCTGATTACATTTACACAATGGAGATCCGGCTTACCCCGGACCAGCAGCGTGGTGTGACCTTGGTACAGGACATCGCGCGTGCGGCGGGGATGAACATCTATCTGACCGGCGGCGCGGTCCGCGATATTATCAGCGGTTTTTCTATCCGCGATCTTGATTTTACCGTACAGGGCAATCCGCTCAAATTGCAAAAGGAACTTGAACGCGCGGGAGCCGTCGTCTCCGGCACGGAAGACGATCTCAAAGTTCTTTACCTTACGCTGCCCGGTAATGTTCGGGCGGAAATCAGCGCCGCGCGCACCGAACGTTACGAAAAAGTTGGCAAGGCGCCGACGGTCACGCCAGCAACAATTATTGAAGATTTGAAGCGCCGGGATTTCACCATCAATGCGATGGCGCTGTCTCTGAATCCAGGCTCGCGCGGACTTCTGATGGATCCGTTTAATGGCGCAGCCGATATCGAGAACAAAGTTTTGCGGATATTGCACAATTACGCATTTGTGGAAGATCCTTCGCGGCTGCTTCGTGCCAGCCGATTTGCAGCGCGGTTTGGTTGGGTATTGGAGGAGCGGACACAGGCCCGGTTCGAGTCTGCGAAAGAAAATAACTATATCGAATACATCAGCAATCGCGCGATTGGATACGAAATCGAACAACTCGCGTATGAAGACGATCCGCTCCAAATTATTAAAGTTTTAGAAAAGGAAAATTGGCTGAAGGTGTTGAATCCGCACTGGACGGCGGCGAAGGTTGATACAGCCGGATTAAGCGATCTTCTCAAAACGCGGCAGCAGATGAATGAATTGGGATATACGCCCGATCCTTCGGCTGCGGTTTTGTACTTTCTTACTGCGAAGCTTGGGGATAAAGACATCGCCGACATGCGGAAGCTGATTCCGCGCAAGACTTTGGTCGATGCGTGGAAGCATCTGGAAGAGGAAGCCAAAGATCTTTCGAAAAGGCTAAGCGGAAAAGAAGCGGCTACGCCTTCGCGCACCTGGAAGTTGTTGTCGGAAGAGCGTCCGGAAAACATTCTATTCCTGGCCGTTACTGTGCGGCAGCAAGCGGTGGATCAGAAGATCAAGAACTTCTTCACCAAATGGCGTCAAGTACAACAGAAAGTGCCGCTGGCGGAGATGACCGAATTGCATATCACTCCGCAGATGCCGGAATACCCGAAGATCGCGCATGAAGTTTTCATGCTGTTGCTGGATGGCAAGCTGCGTTCGCATACGGAGATCATGAAGTTTTTGAAGCCTTTGGCCCCGCCGCCACCACCGCCGCCTCCTCCGGCTCCTGTGAAACGGGGACGAGCCGCGAAGGCAGCCGCAGCAGCGGCCGCTGCCGCACAAGATGCAGCGCAAGCTACAGCTGCCACGGGAACCGCCAAAAAGAAAAAAGGCAAAAAGGGAGCTGTCGAAGTGGCGCCACCGGTTCCTGCCGCCAAAGTTGAAGCGGCGCCGGCCAGTAAAACGAAACAAATAACAGAGAAGGAAAAACCGGCGGACAAACCAAAAAAGATGGACAAGGCTGCGAAGAAATTAGCGCCCAAACCGGCTAAAAAACTTACGAAGGCCGCCGGGAAAAAGACGGCGAAGAAAAAGCGTTAGCTTCAGCCAGCCCAGGTTATCGCATAGTTAAGGAATTTGGTACCATTCCTGCGATGAAAACTTTGGCTTTATGGACTTCGGCTGTTCTCTATTGTGTCGTTTTAGCTTCTTTCGCCTTTTCGCAAGTTCCATCCACGCCCGCGCATCCCATCGTTTTACATGCGGCGCACCTGCTCGATATTGAAAGCGGACGCGTTCTGAAGCCCGGAGAAGTTTTAGTCGAGAGCGAACGAATCGCCGAAGCTGGTACATCCGTCAGCCATCCCGCCGGGGTTGAGATCATCGACCTTGGCGATCAGACTCTCTTGCCCGGATTGATTGACGCCCATGTTCATCTCTTTCTTCATCCCGGCGCGGAAGATCTTCAAACAGTCGAGGAGTCCGTCCCACAACGCACCATCCTTGCCGAACTTGCCGCTCGTGACGACCTCATGGCCGGCTTCACCGCCGAACGCGATATGGGAACAGAAGGCGCGGGTTCAGCCGACACTGCCGTCCGTAACGCAATCGACCGAGGGCTCATTCCCGGGCCGCGCATGCGCATAAGCGGTAATGCCATTGACATTCTCGGAGGGCACGAGGATGCCAACCGTTTCAACCCGGAGCAACACGTCCTCTCCAATGCAACTTACGCAAACAACGCCGTGGAATTGGTAACCGCGATTCGTCAACAAGTAAAAGAAGGCGCTGATTTCACCAAAATTTACGAAACCGGCCCGGACTCATTGCACAATGGCCACTTTACGACACCCTATCAGTACACCGAAGCTGAGCTCAGTGCGGCTGTGCAAGAGGCAGCTCGTAACGGAAAACGAGTCGCCGTGCATGCCACCGGAGAGCCCGGTACTTTGTATGCCGCTCAAGCAGGAGTTGTGTCCATCGATCACGCTTATCACCTGAGTGACGAGACGATGCGGCTGATGCGCGAAAAACAAATCTTCGCCGTGCCGACTTTTACGATATCCGAGTATTTTGCCGACCATGCCGCTTCTCCACAACAAGCCCAGCGTGAACGCGATTTACAGGATTTCCATGTGCAAGAGTTCCATAAGCAGCTAGCCGCGAACGTACCCATGGCAATAGGGTCGGATGTCGGTCCTTTTCCCCACGGAACTCAGGCAAGGGAACTGGTCCTAATGGTGAAATATGGAATGACGCCTTTAGCTGCTTTACAGGCAGACTTGCTGAATGGAGCAAAGTTGCTGGGATGGCAAGATCAAATCGGAGCTCTCAAGCCAGGTTACCTGGCCGACGTAATCGCGGTACGTGGTGATCCCCTCCAAGACATCAGCGTTTTGCAGAAAGTTTCATTCGTAATGAAGGGCGGGATAGTTTACCGAAAGTAAGGACCGACTTGCTGGGGTAGGAATAGGATCGGCAGAAAAGAGAGCGGGCGAGATTTACGTTAACGTAAACGGTTTTCTCGCCCAAGACTTTAGAAGAAAATTTTGTAAGAAAGAAGAGTTACACGCTACTTAGTTGAGAGTGACTTGCTGTAATTGGTGGTTTAGCAATTTTTTCCACATAGGGCTCGCGAATCGACTCAAAGTCTTTAAATTGCACGAGACCCTCTGAAATAGCCTCAAGAGTGGCATTCGATTTTGCCAGCACCGTCAGCAGATACTTTCGAGCCACTGGGCGATCAGCCGGGTGAATAAGCTTCCACCACCGCTTCATGGACTCCTGAACGTCGCCTTCGGACTTGGCATCTTCTACCAAAGCGTCAATTAGCTTGTACACTTTACTCTTGACAGCTTGATACGAGACGGAAACCTCTTGTCCCATTCCCCACGCTCCTGTACCTTTCCAAGAGCAAGACACTCGCCAAACCGTTTTTCCGGATTTGCTGGACTTAGCGGCATATCAATTCAAGTAATGGGAGAATAAAACCATTGCATATGAATTTTCGTAGAGTGAAAAACGTGGTGTAGCATGCAGATTTTAGCTCAAAACCGAAAATCCGATGCAGTTGTCAAAGGCGCTATTGCTTCAGAAGCTTCTCGACTGCGTTGACGACATCATTTGAGTCAGGAGTGACCGCCGGTTCAAAGCGCTGGACGACATGACCTTCGCGATCCACTAGAAATTTTGTGAAGTTCCATTTGATCTCGCCGCCAATGGACGGATTCTTCTGTTGTGTGAGGTATTGGTAAAGCGGAGCCTGGTCGGCGCCCTTCACGGAAATTTTGGAATAAAGCGGAAACTTCACGCTATATTTTCGTGAACAGAAAGTCTTGATCTCTTCATTTGTGCCCGGTTCTTGGGCGCCAAAGTTATTGGCAGGAAAGCCAACGATCACAAATCCCTGGTCCTTGTATTTCTCATACAGCGCTTCTAAAGCGGTGTATTGAGGCGTGTAGCCGCATTGGCTAGCGACATTTACCATCAAGATTACTTTCCCCTTGAAATCGGAGAGAGGCATTGGCTTACCGTCGATGGAAGGTAGACTAAAGTTGTAGATCGTAGAAGCGGCAAAGACAGAATCAGCCATAAAAATCACCAACACAAGACCTAAATAGAAGCGAACGATCGACCAACGTGCAGCTTGCATTGTGCCTCGCAGTTTGTGGTCCAGCATATCCTACTCGAATTCCTTTGATCAACAACTGCTCTGATTCCTGACTTGTGACTTAAAAGGAACGCGTGCTGGCAAATCTCTTGGTTTACGTAATCCTTGGGAGCGGAACAGGGTAGAATGTCCCCGCCTTTCGACTTTCATTTCAGCAACATTCTGTGGAGGCTTATGAAACGGTTGCTTTCTATTGTTTTGTGGTTGGCTGTGGCGCTGGGGTTGGGAAGCGTCGCGATGGCACAAGATCCTGCATTACAGGACGGTCCTCGCATGTTCCTGCCGCATGACATGTTTTGGGGATATGGCGAGTTCGACCTGGCTCCTCCTCATAATGAAATCGATCCGAATTTGTGCAACGCCAGTGCCCGCTCATTTGGCGGAGCCAATGCCCCATGCAGCGAGTTCGCGCGTTACATGGTATCGGGTTATTTGGAAGTCCGGCCCTTCGGCCGCACCCAGTTGCGCAGGTTCATGCTTTTTGGGCAGCCGGCGTTCTTGTTCGGAAGGAATGTGCCGCAGGCACTTTACACTTGGTCTTTCGATGCTATTGGTATTGAACATTCGTGGGGATTGGGAATTTACATGGGAAAAGGTTTTGAGTTTCGAGTAACGCAGCACTTTCTCTTTGACCGGCTAGGTGCGCGTGACCGGAATCTGGGACCAGCAGATCTCGGTCCCAACGGTCCGTGGGGAAGATACAACACAATTGGCGTTAGAAAATATTTTGGAAGCCGAAGGTGGTAACGGGTAGCTAAGGACGCAATTAAATCATTTACAATATGGCTTCGGCGAAAGCCATGCCGGTAATTCTTCCCAAACGACGCGGCTTCACTTGACTCTTCTACTCCCAAACGCCCGTGTGCCGTTTCCATTCGTCATTGTGAGCCAACATGAAAGGGAACTGTGATGTTTAGGAAAGCACTATGCTTGCTGGTATCTTTCTCTGCCCTCGTCCTGACCTCTTTTGCTCAATCATCGCGTCATTTCACCTTCCACTATGCATTCAGCGTAAAGAATATTCCCGCTGGCGAAAAAGTTCGGATCTGGATACCGCAAGCCCACTCTGATCAGTTTCAGGAAGTCAAAGTCGTTTCTGCTTCCGGAGATCTCCACCTGAAAAAGACACATGAATCCCGCTACGGAAATGAAATGTACTACGCGGAAATGTCGAGGGCCAATCAACCGGAACTGCATTTCGATGTGACCTACGATGTAGTACGTCATGAGCGTCTAACTCTCGGAGTAGCCACACCGCACCTTGAATCTGTAAAGCTCAATGACCGGGAACGAAAAGAATATCTCGCCCCAGATAAACTTGTCCCTACAAGCGGACTTCCGGCGCAATTAGCAGCGACCACAACAGAAGGTAAGACAACGACGGTCGATAAAGCGCGGGCCATTTACGATTATGTTTTCGACAACATGAAGTATGACAAAACCGGTACCGGTTGGGGGCACGGGGACGTGCTCTATGCCTGTAGCGCAAAGAAAGGGAATTGCACAGATTTCCATTCGCTTTTTATTGCTATGGCGCGGTCGCAGGGAATTCCCGCACGATTCGAAATCGGCTTCCCATTACCAGATGATAAGCACTCCGCCGAAATATCCGGGTACCACTGCTGGGCAGAATTCTTTGACCCCGATCACGGCTGGGTGCCGGTTGATATTTCAGAAGCATGGAAACATCCGGTGAAGAAAGATTATTTCTTTGGGGCGCATGACGATAATCGCGTGCAGTTCACCATGGGGCGGGATCTAGTCCTGAATCCCAGGCAGGAAGGCGATCCCTTGAATTATTTTGTTTATCCTTACGTAGAAGTGGCAGGCAAAGAATATGCCAATGTTTCCAACGCCTTTTCATTCGAAGATGTGGGGACAAGCGGCGCCGCAACTGGCAGGTAGAAGAAGTAATTTTATTTTATACTACGCCCATACGTTGCTTCGCTTCGGCTAAGAGCATTTCCAATTTTCTGCTGAAGCGTACAGGATAAGCTTTGCCTGGTATTCGTAAGTCGCGCAAACCCTCAGGCAGGTCCGCAATTTCTTTTTCTGCAACGGCTCGAATTATATCCAGGCTGGGCGATGCTGCGAGCCGTTTGCCCTGCCGCATCACACAGCTGAGCAGCGGTTCGCCATCATGATTTTCGTCTTCGCAATTTTCATCGGCGCAAGCGATGATGTCTTCCTGGTAAATTCCGTTTTCATCCCGCATGCGAAAAATCTGCTTTCGACCGGGATAAGTGACTTTGTTTTCGCTGAACTTCGCCCTATAGGAAGGGCCCTCATTGGTTTCGACATCTACGAGTTTGTAAACTCCGCCCAGAGTGGGCGCATCTTTCGATGTAGCCAAAGCGCTACCGACTCCAAAATTATCGATCGGTGCGCCCTGGGCAAGAAGATCCGCAATGACAAATTCATCTAAATCGCTGCTGGCAAAAATTCGAGTTTCGCGTAGCCCCACTTGATCGAGCCGCCGCCGCACCTGCTTTGAAAGTTGTCCAAGATCGCCACTATCCAAACGAACTGCACGCGGCCGCAGCCCGGCATGTACGATTTTTTCGATTGCATCCAGTGTGTCGTATGTATCGATTAGCAGAACAGCGTGGTCAGGGAAGAGTTTTTCGAAATCCTGGAATCCCTTCTCTTCATCTTGATAAGCCATTAGGAAAGAATGTGCCAGCGTGCCATAGATAGGAACTCCAAATCGCCGTCCTGCCTCGACGTTTGAGGTCCCGGTACAGCCCCCAATGTAAGCCGCTCGTGCAGCCAACACCCCGGCTTCAGGCCCATGCGCACGCCGCGAACCGAACTCCACTATGCCGCGTCCTTGAGCAGCAGCGACCACTCGCGCAGCTTTTGAAGCAATCAGCGTTTCAAAAGTAATAGTTGAAAGCAAGAACGTTTCAACAATCTGAGCCTCAATAATTGGCGCAGTAATGCGCAAGATGGGCTCTTCGCCAAAAACTGGAGTACCCTCAGGAATAGCCCATACTTCTCCAGAAAAACGAAAGCCTTTCAGGTAATCAAAGAACGAATTGCTGAGGTGCGAAAAGATCGGCTGTGCCCGCAAATACTCGATGTCATCGTTTTCGAAATGGATCTGCTCCAGATATTCGAGAGTCTGATCCAGCCCTGCCGCGAGCAGAAAAGAGCGTTCTTTCGGGAGCGAGCGCACGAACAATTCGAAACTAGCCTGACCGCGAAAATTATTTTCGAAGTAGGCCGCAGCCATAGTGAGTTCATACAGATCTGTGAACAGAGCGGAATGCCGCAAAGATTCAGCCATAAAAAAGATCAGAGATAGGAAGAGGGTAAAAAGATTCTTTAAGATTATAGAGGGTCTGCCCAAAAACTGGCTGCAACAATCTGGCCCGGACTCGACGAATACCGCAAGAACCTCCTATTATGGAGACATCTTGGAATAATCGAGACATTTTAATAATCGAGGGTAAAACATGGCCGAACCTACTTATGAGGAACTAAAAGCGCGTCTTGCCGAACTGGAGAAGCAAGGCCCGAGGCGCACCGGGAGTTTAGAGTTTCGCGTGAGTGAAAAGGGCGGAGTCAGTGTTTACGGACTGGGCCGCTTTCCCGTGACGCTTTATTACGAACAATGGACAAGGCTGCTCGACGCTGGAGAAAAGCTCCGCGAATTCCTGGAAGAAAACAAATCAAAATTAAAATTGAAGGAACAATAAGCAACTGTTGTCCTGACCCAGCTGCATGGTTTGGTTTGCTCAATCCGTATGTCTTTTGAAGATATCCTGACTCTTCCGCCACCCCCCGCCGACGCGCGTATCGCTTACGGAACCGATCCAAATCAGTTCGGCGAACTTCGCGTCCCCAAAACCAAAGGTCCGTTCCCGGTGGTTATGAGCATTCATGGGGGCTTTTGGCGGAGTAAATATACTTTGGCACATTTTGGACATCTCTGTGCCGCACTCACTGCCCAAGGGCTCGTAACCTGGAACCTGGAATACCGGCGCGTGGGTGATCACGGAGGCGGATGGCCCGGTACGTTTGAAGATATTCGCAGCGGCTACCGCTTCCTTGCACAGATCTCCAAGAAGTACGGCTTCGATGTTGACCGGAGCCTGGTGATGGGACACTCCGCCGGAGGCCAACTCGCATTGTGCTTAGCCGGCCATGAGCCCTCAGTGAAGAAAGCAGTTTCTCTGGCAGGAGTGGTTGACTTGCAGCAGGCTTGGGAACTTCATTTAAGCAACGACGCAGTAGTTGAATTACTTGGTGGAACGCCAAAAGAAGTACCTGAACATTATCACGAAGCTGATCCAATGCGGCTGAAGACCTCCGCCACTCAGTGGCTCATTCATGGAGCTTCCGACGATACAGTGCCAGCATCCCTAAGCCGAAGTTATGCGGAGAAGAAAAAAAGGCAAGGGGAAGACGTGCACTATCTAGAGATCTCGACAGCAAACCACCTCGACCTGATTGATCCCCATTCAACGGCGTGGCCCAAAGTCGAAAGCACCGTACTTCATTTGTTGAGTTGATGTTTCAACGATACGGATCTCACCGCTTTAACTCGAAAGACAAATAGATCATCTGTCCGACATGGTGATCAAGGTGAGTCACACATTGTAAAACCATGTTGAACCGATTTCCGATTTGCTCGGCTCCGGCCGCGGTGTACGAAGCCGACCAGCCGGTGTCAGACTGTGCGCGAACCGTTCGCATGGCGACTTCAACGGCCTGATCGAAACGTTGCAGAATCTCCTCTTTCTTTGGCCGATCTGTCTCGGCAAACTCTCGTGGGCGATCGCGCACATATCCGGTTTCGGCAATCTGCGCGCCTATGTAGTAGTTCAAGTTTCCAGTGAGATGGAGAACCAAATGGCCAAAGCTGTTTCCGAAAGGAAAGGGTTTGCGCCAGAACTGTTCGCCGGTGAGAGGCTCTGCAAGTTCGTGAACTTTCTTGGCCAAGAGCGAGAAGCGGTTTGCCAAACCAGATGTCACGGTAGTGTTGAGATCGTCCATTCTTGTTCAATCCTTCACGCGCAATTTCTTAATACCAACGCCGAATTCTTTGATCCGAACGCAATGCAGTTGCATATCGCATGCTCAATAGTTTTCTTTCGTCCTGCATCTGGAACGTAATCCAGATCACATTCTGGATCAGGCGTTTCCAGGTTAATCGTTGGGGGAATTTGTCCGCTCTGCATGGCTACAATCGTTGCCGCGACGCCCGCCGCGCCACAAGCTCCCTGAGGATGCCCAATCTGTGACTTCAATGCCGACATCGGCACCTCTCTCGCATGTTCTCCCAAGGCAAGTTTCAGTGCTCGTGTTTCGATGCGATCATTTAACTGCGTCGAAGTTCCATGCAGGTTCACGTACTGTACATTCTGCGATGTAATTCCCGCAGCCTTCATCGCTAATTTAATTGCCCGTGCCGGCTCTTCGCCGCATTCCTGCAACCGCACCCGATGAAACGCTTCGCATGTAGATCCATAACCCGCAACTTCTGCCAGCATCTTTGCGCCGCGGGCCCGCGCATGTTCGTATTCTTCGAGGACATACATCCACGCGCCTTCCGCTACCACAAATCCATCGCGATTAACGGAGAAAGGACGCGATCCCCGCGAAGGCTCTTCGTTCCAGGAATCAGTGAGAATCTTCATGAGGATGAATCCTTTGATTATCCCCAGTGCGATCGGAGCATCGGCTCCGCCGCTCAATACCATGTCGAGCCGTCCCGATTGGATTTGCCGCATGGAGTATCCAAAAGCGTCGGTTGAAGAGGTGCAGCCGGTCGTAATTACGTTGCTCGTGCCCCGCAATCCAAATCGGACGCTAAGTTCACTTGAGAGAGTACCCATTACTCCAGTGGGCACGCAAAATAAACTCATTTTTGAATACTGCTGATGAAAAAATAATCTGTATTGCTCTTCAGTAAATTCCTGCGAGCCGCCACCCGAGCCGAGAATCACGCCGAAGCGCTGTTTTTCTTTCATGGACAGGGAAGCCATATCTAAGCCAGCCGTATTTAATGCTTCGGTAGCCGCAGCCAAAGCGAGAGGCAGCACACGAGAAACGTGTTTGCGTTCTTTTTTCTCAACCCACGCTAGTTCGTCGAAGTCGCGAACCTCGCCGGCAATTTGCACCGGAATCTCAGCCGGATCGAATCGCGAGATACGCCTTACGCCACTGTGGCCTTCAAGGGTAGCTTCGGAAAAAGCTGTGTTTCCCACGCCATTCGGACTCACAACTCCCATGCCAGTTATCACAACTCGTTGCACAGCGCTCTCCCCTGGTCGTGGCTAAATTTACAGACCAAACTATATACGAACATTTTCACTCTGTGGAATTGATACTTCTTTCTTTTGTAATACTCCAACAATGATAAAGTCCTTTAGACTACGCCGTCCGTCGATCACGTATTTTTATTGTAAAAAGATGCAGGGTGTTTAGATAGCAACTAATCCTGGAGAAGCAATTTCATATGGAAGAACTTAGTTTGCGAATGATATTACGCAACCTGCTCGCCAGCATCACGATTGCCGTAGCAACCGTTTCTTTCACGATGAGTTATAGTCTTGCGCAAGTAACTTCCGACAACTCAGCCAATCAAATCGCTACAGTCCATGTCGATGCAATGCCCACTCACGTCATCAACTCCTTCAATCCTGACAGCGCTCTCGGTAGTTCCATGGATGTTCTCTCCCATTCAGGAATTGACCAGGTCTATTCTCCTCATATTGTTCAAGAAGCTTTGTCGGCGGGTTGGGGGCCCATCACGTATCGAAATAATAGCGAGCTTCGTATGGCTGCCTGGCATTGGACGGAGAATGGAACGTGGAGCGACGCCGCGAATAAGAGTGGATATTTCACCGGCAGCACTGAATTAAAAGAGCCTTTGCGCTACATCCTCTCTTACGCGTTGCCTCATCGCGGATTTTCCACCAGCGGCGATACTCCGTTGCAAGGACCTAATCTCAGTTATTGGAAGAGCAATCCCTACCTCACCAGCAAATTTACGAACGAAAGTGATTCGCTGCATCCGCAATGGGTGGTCGTGGATCTGAAAGCTGAGAAGCCGGTCGATGCCATTCGCATTGCATGGGCGAGTCCTTACGCCACTACTTATCAGGTCGAGTACTGGGTCGGAAAAGATGCCCTAGATTTTGATTACGGTCCTAAAGGCGAATGGAAAAGTTTTTCGTCTGGCACAATCAAGAATGCGTCCGGTGGAACAGTGGTTTTGAAGCTGGCCGAGGCACCAATTTCGACGCGATTTGTTCGCGTACTGATGACTGAATCCTCGAATACCTGCGACGAGCATGGTGCACAAGACATTCGCAATTGTGTCGGATACGCTATTCGGGAGATCCGCGCCGGCACTATCGACAGCAGCGGGGCTTTTGTCGAGGTCAACAAGATCTTTACTGACAAACCAACCACCTACACGTCTTCCTCCATTGATCCATGGCATTCTGCTGGCGATGTAGACGCCACTGGAAATTATCAGCACAGCGGCTTCGATGTTTTCTTCACTAGTGGAATCACAAACAACCTCCCTGCGATGATTCCTGTGACGATGCTTTATGGAACGCCCGAAGATGCCGCCGCGGAAATCGCCTACGTCGAAAAGCGAAACTACAATCTTGGATATGTTGAGATGGGCGAAGAGCCAGATGGCAAGCGTGCCATGCCGGAAGATTATGCGGCTTTATACATTCAATGGGCGACGGCAATCCATAAAATTGATCCCAAGCTCAAACTGGGTGGACCGGTATTTGAAGGTGTGAACGAAGACATTCACGTTTGGCCAGACGCCCAGGGCCGCACTTCCTGGATGGGTCGCTTCGTGGATTATTTAAAGTCGCACGGACATCTCGGAGATCTTGCTTTCGTCTCGTTCGAACACTATCCCTTTGAACCTTGCGCGATCACTTGGAAGACTCTGTACACCGAGCCGCAATTGATGAAGCACATCCTGCAAGTGTGGCGAGAGGATGGCGTTCCCAAAGATGTGCCGCTCATGGTGACGGAAAATCACCTGGCAGCGAATCTTACCGGGCCCATGACAACAATCTTTGCTGCCTTGTGGCTGGCTGATAATGTTGGATCTTTCTTTGAGGGCGGAGGCGCAGCTTTTTATCACTCGCCAATCCAGCCCCAAGGTCTACAAGACAGTTGCCTCGGTTGGGCCTCGTGGTCGAACTTTGTGGCAGATGACTATTACAACATCAGGGGATACACTTCGCCTTACTTCGCCGCGCACATGATTAATCTGGAGTGGGTGCAACACCGCTCCGGTGTGCACCGTATGTTTCCGTCCTCGAATGACATAAAAGACAGCGAAGGGAATGCGCTGGTCACGTCGTATGCCGTGTATCGTCCCGATGGAGAGTGGTCGATTATGTTGGTCAATCGCGACGAGAACAACCCACACAACATTCAAGTAGTCTTCAACGACTCCAAAAAACAGAATAAGTATTTTTCCGGACCAGTGCGGTTGGCGACCTTCGGCAGTGAGCAGTACGTCTGGATCAATGATGGTCAAAACAGCCACGCCGACCCGGACGGACCTCCAGTCGCCACGGTTCTCCCAGGAGGTTCGCAGGCCAGCTTTACATTGCCCAAAGCCTCGGTCACCGTACTCCGTGGCAAAGTGGAGGGTCTCAGCGAGTGAACGTGGCCTTTATTGATACTGATCACTCGCTCAGAAGAAAGTCTGCACCACATCGATGACTCGATATTCTGAATCCAGGATCGAAAGATAACGCCATTTGTCGAACGTCAGACAAGGGTGAGAGATATCGAAACCAATCATATCGCCGACGCGGATGTCGTCCCCTTCGGTGATTTGCAGAAAGGCGTGTTGGTCCATCATGCTCGTGAGTTGCCATTCTATCGGTGTAGCAACGGGGGAAGGACTACCGGGACGGTAATGCAAAGCGGGAACCGGTAATCCAGCATCGAACGCTGCATCACGTTTGCCTAGCCCAAGAATAGCTTTATTTTTTTCTGGCACCGAGTGTACATAAGCCCAAAGTTGTAACGCTGGCAGCAGGCTTGAATGCATGCGTTGAGCAATTGGGTTGTGGTTTTGAATCCGATGTTGTGCGGTGCGATAGGCGCCAACATCATGCGTCAGATAGCATCCCGGTCGTAATATCACTTCAACCGGTTTCCCGATTTCCGTTTTCGAAAAAGTTTCGGCGACTACGTCGTACCACGCGGAACCAGCTCCGGAGAGAATGATGGGAGTACGATCAAAATAATCTCCCTGCGCTAACTCACGGGCAACTTCGATGGTTCTTTGTAAAAGTTGCCGAATGGAGAGTTCGTCTTTCAATACTCCTTCGAAAACTTCAACACCACATAAACGAAGGTGCTCACGCCAGTGGGTTAAGCTTGCTAGCAGTGTATATAGTTGCTGTTGATCGCGCACACCGGTACGTCCGCCATCAACGCCGACTTCAATTAAGACTTGCAGTTTTTTGCCTCGGTCCCGAAAAAATTGACCTAAGGATTCCACTTGCTCGGCAGAGTCGACCAGGCAAAAATATTCAAATTCTGGATCTTCAAGCAATCGCGCAATGATGGCCATGTTTTGCTTGCCTACTAATTGATTGGCCATCAGGACGCGGCGCACTCCATGCTCATAGGCAACCTGAGTTTGATGAGCGGTCGCCAGTGTAATCCCCCATGACCCCGCTTCTAGTTGGCGGGTGAATAGCGTAGGCGCCATTGTGGTTTTGCCATGTGGTGCCAGTTTCATGCCATAAACTGTGACGAATTCCTGCATCCATCGCAAATTGTGCGCCAGTTTGTCTTCGTAGAGCACAGCAGTTGGCAGGCTCAGATCTTCGCGCAGCAAGTGCCACCCGAGCGCCGGAATTTCAGTTGATGAAAGTTCCCGATCAATTGTGCCCAGACCTTTGTTGAGTGCGGAGATTGGCTCAGCAGTTCTGGATATTTCAATGGTATTTTTGCTTTGATTATTTATGTTATTCATCTCTAGATTCCCGAAGTTCTTCCGGTAGAATGGCTACCTTTGCCAATAGGTGCTCGCTTAAAGTGTATAGAATTCTGTGCGATGTCTCGATTGCAATAACTATGGTAGATGAGTTATTCCTGAGGAGATGGATGTGCTCCATTGCAACACACTGATCCGCAACGTGATCGTTATTGATGGCAGCGGTGGCGAATCCACGAATGCGGACGTGGCTATTGTGAACGATCGCATTGGAGCAATTGGGAAATTAGACGACTACACGGCAGCGCAGGTCGTGGATGGGAGCGGAAAGATATTAGCTCCCGGTTTTATCGATGTGCACACTCACGATGATCTTTATTTAATTCATCATCCGGAGATGCTGCCGAAATTGTCACAAGGTGTCACCACGGTAATTGTCGGGAACTGCGGTATCAGCGCGTCCCCCGTAAGGCTTTCAGGGGAGCTGCCAGATCCCATGAATCTTCTGGGTGATGCTGGCGCGTTTTGTTATCCCATTTTTGCTGCGTACATTGCGGCTATCCGCGCTGCGCGACCTGCGGTGAACGTGGCTGCACTTGTGGGGCATACGTCACTACGCAACAATCACATGGATCGGCTTGATCGTACTGCGACTTCCAAGGAAATTGACGGCATGCGTACTCAATTGCGGGAATCACTCGATCAAGGGGCACTGGGTTTGAGCAGCGGACTCGCATATCTGTCGGCATACTCAGCTTCCACCGAAGAAGTAATGGCTTTGGCCGAACCTCTAGCCGAAGCGGGTGCAATTTACGTCACACATTTGCGAAGTGAGACGGGCAAAGTGCTAGATGCGATGAATGAAGCGTTTAAGATTGGCCGGCATGCCGAAGCGCCTGTGGTCATTTCGCATTTGAAATGTGCCGGGATCGACAACTGGGGACGCGCCAGGGAAGTGCTGCGATCGCTCGATACGGCTCGCACGCAACAGGAAGTAGGTTTCGACTGCTATCCATATGCCGCCAGCTCCAGCACTCTTGATTTGCGTCAAGTCGATGAGCGGATTACGATCACGATCACTTGGTCCACTCAACATCCCGAGATGGCTGGTCAGGACCTTGCCCAGATTGCCCATGCCTGGAATGTCACTCAGATCGAAGCAGCTCGCCGCTTACAGCCCGCTGGGGCAATTTACCACGGCATTTCGGAAGATGATATGCGTGCGATACTGCGTCATCCGGGAACTATGATTGGATCCGATGGCTTGCCTAATGATCCATTGCCGCATCCCCGTCTTTGGGGCACGTTTCCACGGGTACTCGGTTATTACAGCCGTGAGCAAGGATTATTCTCACTCAATGAAGCGGTGCGGAAGATGACGGGACTACCCGCGCAGCGTTTTGGTCTGAAAGGCCGCGGATTGATTCGCGAGAACTATAGCGCTGACTTAGTCATGTTTAACGCCGAGACGATATCTGATTCCGCGACATTCGCCAATCCAACCCGCGCGTCGCAAGGCATTGAGGCAGTTTGGGTTAACGGCACTTTGTCATACCAGAATCAGGAATCAACGGGCCAGCGTGCAGGACGCTTTCTGCCACATAATCAATAGTCATTAGAGGAGCGAGATGAGCATTAAACGTTACGGTGCAGAAGGCGGCAAAGGCACTGGTGGTCAGCAGTTGCCATTTGCTCGCGCAGTGGAAGCCGCTGGCTGGCTTTATGTTTCCGGCCAAGTACCCATGGTTGACGGCGAAGTAGTCGAAGGAAACATCATCGTGCAGTCTCATCAGGCTATCCGAAATCTTTTGGCCATTCTAAAAGAAGCAGGGTACTCTTCCGAGCATGTGGTACGCTGCGGTGTCTGGCTCGACGATCCACGTGACTTTCAATCTTTCAACAAAGCATTTAGAGAGTATTTCGGAGAAAACCCGCCTGCACGAGCTTGCGTCGTCTCCAGTATGGTAGTTGATTGCAAAGTGGAAATAGACTGTATCGCTTACAAGCAGCCTGGCTAGTTGATTCGTATATTGTCGTACCCGGCGATTTCGTTTTTATTAAGAACGACAAATGCACGCTCCAATCGACAGCCACGGCGCCTTCCTGCTGATTTCTGCGCTGTGTTCAGTGATTGCGTTGGTGGTACTGATCGCGCGCTTCAAACTGAATCCCTTCATCGTACTGTTCACCGTTTCGCTTGCTTTAGCCCTTGTCACAGGCATGCCGGCTCTAGCCATCGTCAAATCTTTTGAGACTGGGGTGGGCAATACTCTAGGACACATTGCCATAGTGATCGCGCTGGGAACAATGCTAGGCAAAATGATGGCGGAATCAGGCGGAGCGGATCGCATTGCGCAAACATTGATTGGACTCTTCGGCGAAAAAAAACTGCCGTGGGCCATGGTGATTATAGGATTCCTTGTCGGTTTGCCAGTCTTTTTTGAAGTGGGTTTTGTGCTGTTAGTTCCGATTGCGTTTAACGTCGCCAGACGCACCGGCACATCACTCGTTTTGGTAGGTCTGCCCATGGTTGCAGGACTCTCAGTCGTTCATGGGCTTTTGCCGCCGCATCCGGCAGCGATGCTAGCCGTTACTGCATACAATGCCGATATTGGCAGAACTATTTTCTATGCGTTATTAATAGGCATTCCCACAGCCATCATTGCTGGACCAGTCTATGCCAAGTTGATCGCGCCTCACGTCCAGCTTAGTGCTTATAATCCCATTGCCGAACAATTCATCGACGATACTCCCAAACGCGATTTGCCAAGTTTTAGCATGACGCTCGCGACTCTTTTTCTCCCAGTTGTATTGATGTTGATAGGCAGCTGGGCGGACAGCTTTTCCGTGCCCAAGAGCACAGTAAACAATGTGTTGCATTTACTTGGAGGTGCTGACGTAGCGTTGCTTATCGGCGTGATCGCCAGTTTCATCACTTTCGGGAAAATGCGCGGATTCTCAAGCGAAACGATATTGAAATTTACGAATGAATGTCTGGCGCCTACTGCGACTATTACATTGCTTGTAGGAGCGGGTGGAGGCTTTGGCCGGATACTGCAAGACACTGGCACATCACAAGCGATTGTAGATGTGGCGCTTCATGCTCACATATCAATCATTGTTCTAGCCTGGCTGGTTGCTGCCTTGGTACGTCTTGCGACCGGGTCGGCGACAGTGGCCATGACTACCGCAGCTGGAATCGTTGCGCCGATTGCGATGCACATGACAGGAGTCCGGCCTGAATTATTAACGATTGCAACCGGGGGCGGTTCGCTGATTTTCTCGCACGTAAACGACGGGGGATTCTGGATCGTCAAAGAATATTTCAATATGAGTGTTGCTGAAACTATGAAAACCTGGTCGATTTGCGAAACCATTATTTCCGTGGTGGCGCTATTACTGGTGCTTGCGCTATCGTTTGTAATCTAATCGCGTTTTGTGGATTGTCCTCTCAGGCGAAATCCAATTCGAGTTCATCGATGTAACACCAGCCCCAGTTTTCTCCTGGCTCGTGGGAGCGCATGATCGGGTGTTTAGTCGTGTGAAAATGTTTTGTGGCATGTTTGTTTTTGGAAGAGTCGCAACAGCCAACGTGGCCGCAACTCAGACATAAGCGAAGATGCACCCAACGGTCGCCCATCTTTAAACATTCTTCACAACCATTCGTATGCGGCTTGACGTCCTTCACTTGATCAAGATGTGTACACTCTGCCATTAATTTCCTCCCTTCGTCTTCTGTAGCGGAATTCGTATTTGGAAGCAAGTCTCACCTGGCTTGGATTCAAACGTGATCTCTCCGTGGTGATTGCGGATTATGCGATAAACAGTGTCCAGGCCAAGACCGGTACCATCGCCGACGCCTTTGGTGGTGAAGAATGGTTCAAAAATATGAGCCTTCACATTGTCTGGAATACCCGGACCGTTATCAGTAATTTCGACAAGCAGAGCGTCCAGTTCGCGGGAGGTACGAATGCGCAACTCTCCTTTGCCGCCCATCGCATCAATCGCGTTGTCGATGAGGTTGGTCCAAACCTGATTCAACTCGCTTCCATGAGCAAAGATTCGCGGCAACGTTTTGTCGTATTCCCGTGTTACATGAACACCTTTTTTCAGCCGGAACTTTAGCATGGTCAGGGTACTGTCAATCCCTTGATGGATATCAATCTCCTGCTCCGGTAACTGGTCCATGTAGGAGTATTCTTTGACCGCGCGAACCAGTTCGGAGATGCGGCCCGTCGTAGATTCGATCTCCCGGGTCAACTTTTCCGCACTCACCGCTGCCACGATGCGGGTCAGCGCGTCATGAAGTACTCGCTTGTCGAATTTCTCGATGAGATGTTCAAGCGCAGCTCTCTCTACATTTGCTTCCACCAGACCTGCGGCGAATCTGGAAGCATCCGTAATGCCGTGCTGCTCCAGCCATGTCGTCGTTTCCTCTTCCCGATCGCTTTGCACGAGAGAATCCAAAGCGGGCGCCGAGGTTAGCTTTTCGATTACTCGATCCTCGAATTCCGCAAGGAAAGAACGTTGGTCGAGTGATAGCGCAACTTCGTCAAGCCTGAGGTTAGCTTTGCGGAGGTCGCGTGTGCATTGCCGTAGGCCTTCGGCAGCCCGGCGCGCGGCAGAAGCAGGGTTATTCAACTCATGTGCAAGTCCCGCTGAGAGCTTTCCGAGCGCGGTCAGCTTATCGCGCTGTTGTTCGGCACTGCTGGCTGCTCGGATCCGATCGGATAACACGTTCACCAGCCGCTGTAGTAATTGCGGGATTCGTTCCAGCATTTCTGGAAAGCGGTCTTTATGCAGACGAGCAATTCGTGTCGCGCCGAATGCGCGAAACGAAAGCGGGAAAAATGTCATTCGTGAAAATGGCAACATGCCGGTTACTTGTCCGGCATGCGCTACATACGTAGTAGAGTCGCCTCCTACACTATCGCGACGTCCGCGCAGTTCGCCCTCAAGCATCACGATCAGCGAATCGGCAGGCGCTCCCTCATTGATCGCAACTTCTCCTGAAGCCAACCGAATGTCCTCCGAGTTGGAGGCGAACCAATCCAGCTGCTCTTCACTAAGATCCGAAAAAACCGGGATCTTCCGCAATGCGACTTTCAAGGACTCGCTCTCGGCACTACTTGCAGTTTTCGCCACTTCGCTGTCAGGCATTATGAAACCTTACTCAGATATTGGTGAACGAATTGGATCGCAATCGAACCTTCTCCCACACCGGAGGCCACACGCTTGATGGAACCATGCCGGACATCTCCTACAGCGAAAATGCCGGGCACGTTAGTTTCCAGCAATCCAGGATCGCGGTCTAATGACCACCCTTTCGGGCGTTTGCCCTCTCGCATCAGGTCGGGCCCTGTCATTACAAAGCCGCGAGCATCGCGTTCCACGGTTCCGTCCAGCCAGCCTGTTCGAGGCTCGGCACCGATGAAGATAAACAATGCGGCCGCAGGCACCTTCGATATATCGCCAGTCTGATCGCATTGAATGGAAATTTGTTCCAAGTGATCATCGCCATGTACTTCGATTACGCGACTGCGATATTCGACCTGAATGTTATCGACACCTTTAATTTGGTCGATTAAATATTGCGACATCGTTGCCGCAAGCGAATCGCCGCGTACCAGCATTACCACTCGCTGTGCATATCTTGAGAAGAACATCGCTGCCTGTCCAGCCGAGTTCGCGCCGCCAATAATGTAGACGTCTTCGCCGCGACATGAGATTGCCTCGGTCGTGCCGCCGCCGTAATATACACCCGCCCCTTGTAAACGCTCCAGGCCGGGCACATCAAGTTTCCTCCACTGCACTCCCATGGCGAGCAGTAATGCGTGACACGAAAGCTGGTTTCCATCGCTAAGTTGCACGTTGCGGTAAGGACCCTCTACTCGAATCGCAGTCGCTTCTTGTGGGGAAACAATCTCGACTCCAAATCGGCGTGCCTGCGCCACGGCTCTGCGCGCCAAGTCAGCACCTGACAATCCAGAAGGGAATCCCAAATAGTTCTCGATACGCGAGCTCAAGCCGGCTTGGCCACCGGGCGCTTCACGCTCGACCATCACCGTTTTAAGTCCTTCGGACGCCCCATAAACGGCTGCAGCCAATCCAGCTGGCCCACCACCGAGGATTGCGAGATCATAAAATTCGAGCCCAGCGCGCGTGCGAAGCCCTAACATTGTGGCAACCTGCTGCGAAGTTGGCTCGGGTAAGCGGCTTCCGTCCGGAAATAAAACCAACGGTAACTTGAGATCCTCGCCCTGTAGGCTTTCCATAAGCCGTTTAACTTCAGGCTCGCGATCGGCAGCATCTGCATCCAGCCATTGATAAGGCACCTGGTTGCGCGCCAAGAAGTTTCTTACCTCATAAGACTTGGAAGACCAACGTGTGCCAAGCACTCGCACACCCTCGAAAGGAGGATGAAAATCCGCGGACCAATCGTCTAACAAATCATCCAACACAGGATAAAGATGTTGCTCTGGCGGATCCCAAGGCTTAAGAAGGTAGTGATTCAACTGGACGGCGTTAATCGCTTTGATCGCAGCTTCCGTGTCCGCATACGCGGTAAGCAGTACACGTTTGGTGTTGGGGTAAAGCTTAATTGCCTCCACTAATGTTTCAACACCGTTCATCTCCGGCATTCGATGATCTACGACCAATAAGGCCACGGCATCGTTACGTTGCTGCAACCGCCGTAATAAGTCCAGTGCCGCTACCCCCGACTCAGCTCGTAAAATTCGGTATCGGTCACTGTAATGCTGGCGCAAATCTCGTTCAATTGCACGTAAGACATCGGGATCATCATCTACTGTCAGAATTACGGGTTTCGCCATGGGAAAATACCTTTGTTTCGGGATCAATCTTCGAAATAATTGCGAACTGCTATTGTCGATGTTAGCAGCTTCATTACAAAATTCACTTATTGCGGTTCAGATGTTTTTGCGGAGCACGAAGATTCAAAATGAGGAGCACGGCTGATTGAGCAATCTTCAACTGCAAGCAACAGGCCTTGCATGCTTCCGCAGGACCAAGAAAAAAAGGCCGCCATTTCTGGCGGCCCTTGAAAAGCTACAGGAGTGAATCGATTAAGGTGCAGTTGCTGCTGATACAACTCCCTGAATAAATGCCAAGCCGTTCGGAGTCCCGAGGCCAGTCACGTTGTCCCAGCCTACGCCGGTGAAAAGCGATGAGTCGGTTCCAAACGTCAGGTCATAGTAGCGGGTTGAGCTGCCATGATAAAACGCGCTCAAGAACGTGGTCGTGTTCTCGAGCGGCTGGGCCAGGTCGGCAGCGCTTTCGATCAAGACAGGAGTTTTAGGAGCATAAATTTTTCCCTTCACATCATGTCCATTGTCGACAGCTAACACATCCGTGATTGCGCCTGTTGGCAGAGAATAAAGATATGGTGCAGCCTGGCCAAGAGGCGCGGCCGTCCCGGCAGCTTGATTTGCAATTGCCCACAGCCCCGAGAACATTGGAGTAGCGAGACTGGTACCGCCAATCACTTCGAAATACTGTGGATCGCCAACAACACCATCTGGTGTGATGACAATGTTTACGCCTGTGTACGGATCAGCCAGATATCCGATGTCAGGAATCTGGCGAAAGTCGCCAGACAAACTGCTCTGGTACCACGGCTTCGGCCAATAGGCGCTGGTGCCGCCGCCGGCTCCGTAAATAAATCCGAGTTCAAGCGGTGGATCATACGGCGCATTCGGGGCCGGGAAGGTAAGACGGGTTTCATTGTTTCCCCAACCAGTTTGATACTGAATGTGGTTAGTGTTATTTACCAAAAGGCTGGTGCCTCCGATTGCGGTTGCATACGGAGAAGAAGCCGGCATCTGTACGCTAGGGGGAAGAACTAAGCCGTAGAGGTTGAAGTAATCCTGAACAAAATCGCCATCATCTCCTGTAGCGTAATTAGCCGACATTCCAATGGCAGCCGCCAGTTGGTTGTAGCCATTTTCGATGATGAGTTCATCCTCATAACCGAAGAGCAGATTCAACAACTCGGAGTTTGACCAGCTCGCCGAGAGAGATGTTCCGAGCAGTGGGGTGCTGCCGTAAGGATTGTCGATTGCCCAGAACACACCCACATCCAGAGAGTAGTTATCAGGGGTCACAACTAATATGATGTTTGCGCCGGGAGCGACAGAGTGCACCCATTCAACGTCCAGCGTCGTCTCGCCAGCCCAACCGGAATTAAATACTGTGGGTTGCCCACCTGGGTAGGCAATGGTGAAATTCGAAGAATTGAGAGCTGGCAAACCATACAAAGAGGAGAACGTATTTGCGTCGTCCATGATGGTGGGCGAGCCGTATGCATCGACGATGATGACAGTTTGACCCGTACCATCCCAACCCTTTTTGTACAGAGAATTTAGACCATATGCCGCCTGTAATTCTCCGGGAGTAAAGCCGGGGCAGGTATATGTGGCATCGGTGGCATAACGATTGCCGCTATAGGTTGCCATCGGCCCTCCGCCAGGAGTCGTAAATTTGAATGTCTGGATGCCATGAAGGCATGGATTTCCGGCAACTGCGGAAGTTGCTTTCACTGCACCCGCAAGTGGCTGCGGAGCAAATGGCTTTTTAGTGTCCGGATCTATCGGGCGAACCGATGCCGGCACAGATGCGAGATCATTAAGTCCATGCACTGCTTTTACCAGTGCGCCGGCTGGCCCACTGATGGAATATGCAGAAGTATTGATCCGGTGAATCTGTCCATTAATGTTGTAACGGCTGATTTGAGTGTTGAAAGCAATTTGAGCGTCGGCTACGCGGCCCTCAGCCACCAGATAGTGATTATTCTTATCTACCGAAGTGACTCTGAAATTGTGAGCGGACAAATAGTCGCGAACAGTGGCTGCCTCTTGCGCACTCGGCGCAAACTTCGCATTATATTGTTCGAGTGTTAAGAAGTGATGATAGTTTGGTGAACCTTTGGTGTAGATCTGTTTCACCAATGCGTCGAGAGCCGCCTGGTTATGCTCCTTCAACCAAACTGTTACTGTAATTTGTTTTGATTGATCTTCCGGTCCAAGGTTTTGCGCTTTGGAAAGAAGCTGTGCTGCGTTGTTTTTCGGCTGAGAAAATCCTATCCCTACCATAACTGTAAGAACAGCAAGCAGAGTGGCAGCTGAGGCACCAATCCGCGATCGACTCCTGGGAATGAACATACTTAGGAGCTCCTTAAAGGGTGAAAATATCCTGCTGCCACAGCCTTCGGGGAAAGGCTAGTTGCGAAGTGTGTCACTCGCAATCAGCGCTGTCAAGGTAGAAGCGTAGAAATTTTCAAAGTTGAAAATAATTGCATATCGCGGGAGTGCGCTGCCAGCTTGGGTTTTCGAGATACAAATCTATACAAATCGTTTTTGCCGATAGCAAAATCCTCGATGTCGGCAGCCTATGTTGAATTGCTTTTATATGATGGATTCCTTTGAAGGCAGAAACTAGTTAGGGCTCAGGATTTAAAGGGCGGGAAAGAATTCTTTGTAGGGGGCGAATAGGGCTTATTTATTTAAAGCAAGGGAAGGGGGCACTGCTTGATTCTGCGGTGATGTTTTGCCCGCCACTGTACGAGGGTTAACTTGAGTGATTTTTGTTTTTGCCGCCGCTTTTCTTTCTGCTAGTTTCTTGCGATTAAAATCTTTAATGATGCGCGCGATATAGGCTTGCGTTTCATAATACGGAGGGACTCCGTGATAATGATCCACGCGCATCGGCCCGGCATTGTATGCCGCGAGAGCCTTCACTACATCGTAGTTGTAACGCTCCAACAACTCCCGTAAATAACGCGTGCCTCCCTCGACATTTGCTCCAGCATCGAATGCATTGGTTACGCCAAGCCCTGAAGCCGTGTTGGGCATAAGCTGCATAAGCCCTTGTGCGCCTTTTGACGAAACTGCGCGAGAGTTAAATCCGCTTTCAGCATGAATAACGCTGTTGATGAAGTCGGGATCAATATGATGCCGATCGCCCGCGCTGTTCACCAAGTCCGTAATTTCCTGTGGTTTGAGCAGTGGAGGCAGTTTCTGCTGAACAGCAATCGGAACAGGTTGAGACTTCTTCGGGACAATACTCGGAGCAGCGGCGGGAACGCGTACAGGTGTTAGATCTTTTTCGAAGCTTTGAATTTCGTTGGTGGGAATATCAACATAGCTGCTGGAATCTGTTCCCAGGTATAAACGAGTGGCACCACCTACAATCTCGCGACGCTCATGACGAATGGTGTATCCATTCGTCAGGACAGCAAGATCGGTCGCAAAGGTCGCAATGGAAACCAGTACGATTCCAATAAACAATCCGAGTTTGGTGCAAAATTTCATCTTCTCGAAAACGACAGTCGAGGCCTGCTGTCCCTACGTAATTCTCGCGGACGGGCGACGAGCCCCGCCGTCTACATTGCTTCAATCGTGGCGCTTACCGGACTCCCCATCACTTGCTCAATTGCTGCTGCGACTCCATTTTCGTTGTTGTTCAGAGTCACCGCCCAGCCACGATTTCTTAATTCCTCAGATGCATTTCCCATGATAAATGGCCTACCGGCGAACGCAAGCATTTCGATATCGTTGTAGTTGTCACCGATGGCCATGACCCCGTCAGGGGTGATTCCACGGTATTTAGCCCAACGCTCAAGCGCATGTCCTTTGGAGCATCCCTGGTTGAGGATATCGACAATCGAGAGATCCCGCTCCGGATACTCGGTTCTAAGCACGGTGATATGGTTCTGCAGCCCACATAAATCAAGTGCTGCCAGAGCCTGTTGCATGCGGGGAATGGAACCGCAAAACATAGCTTGTACCGGATCGGTAACTAATGACTCTTCAATGGGAATGACAAACTCGATGAATTGCAGGTTCTTCTCCAGCCAACGCTGAATCACATTGTTCAGCTCGCGCATGTGTTCGAGGACAATGGCTCCCTTAGTTTCTTTATCGAAGGTCAATACCGTGCTGCCACGAAATTCTCGCATTGACGCGCAAAGTCTCCGGCAAGTTTCAGCAGGAAGCATGTCACGATGAAAAGTCTGTCCAGATAGCGACCGCGTGACGGCACCATTCGAGCTGATAATCCAAAGATCAAAGCCTAAAAGCTGGGCGATAGGAAGAGCAAAAGTATGACGACGCCCAGTAACGAGAACGATCTCAATACCTTCTTTATGTGCTCGATGAATTGCGGCCAGATCAATATCTGAGATACGAAATTCTGAGTTGAGCAGGGTACCATCGATATCGGTGGCAAGGAGACGAATGGGAGAGGTCACTAATGAATTTTAGCATCTGCTCTGAGTCACTCGCATCGCATGACCCTGGTGAGTAGCTCTTGAAATTGACAGTCCTATTTTCCGAAAAATACTCCCATACGCTAAACACAAGCCTAGCCGCTTTGCGTTTTTTGCGGCTTTTCTTTGTGTTCTTGGCGGTTACAGTCTTTAAACCTTTAACCGCAAAGTTCCCTAAGACAATTCCGCAAAGTACGCGAGGGCGCAACTCATTCGTGTTCGTTGCGACATAATCGAGCCACTACTCCCCGCTGTGCGTGCCGCATGTTATATTGCGCATCGTATCTACCAACACGCATGGGATCATTCACATTTCTATTTTTCCCTTGGGGATTAATTCTGCAAGGGCTGGCGATTTTTCACTTTATTCGCCGGCGCCCCGACCAATATTGGCTCTGGATCATTATTTTTTTTGGCCCTTTAGGCGCACTGATCTACTTTGCTGCCGAAGTCATTCCGGATGCCGGGTTGTTGCGGCAAGAATTCAAAGTATTTCCGCGTCGCCGGCGAATTCGCGAGCTGGAATCGGCAATTCTCGACAATCCTTCAGCAGGAAATTACGAAGAGCTGGCGGATTTGTATCTGGAGGAAGGGAAGTACGCCCGCGCACGGCAAGCCTTCGACAAGGCAATTTCATCGCGTACCGATTCGATCGATCCATTTTACCGCCGTGGAATTGCCGAAATCCGCATGGACGATTTTGCGGCTGCGGTGCCGGATCTAGAGCGAGTTGTCTCTGCGGAACCCCAATACGACTTTCATGGAGCGATGGGACTATTGGCGCATGCCTTTGCAAACACAGGACAGCCCGACAAAGCGGAAGCACTGTTCAAAGAGGCCACAAAGATCTCAACGTCTTCCGAAACGTACTATAACTACGCGCTTTTTTTAATCGCGCAGAAGCGGGATGCCGAAGCCCGCGAGTGGGCAAAAAAATTGTTGGCAAAGAAGCAGAACATGCCGGGCTATTTGAAGCGAAGGGAGAGACCATGGTTCAGAAAAGCGAATGGGCTGTTGAGAAGCTTACCGGGATAAGATCAGCCGTCACTGGGCCAATGCTAAACTTTCCCCTACATGTCTTCGATCACTTATCTTGAGTGCACCAAATGTGGTGCGCACCTTTCCGCAGATGTTCCTCAAACAATTTGTCCGAAAGATGGCGGCATTCTCTATGTTCGTTATGATCTTGCATCCTTAAAGCGAAGCTTTATCCCTGCTTCGCTTGCCGGACGCACCGCGACCATGTGGCGTTATGCCGACGTACTTCCTGACACTGAACCCGTTTCGCTGGGAGAAGGTTTCACTCCCATGCTTCCCAGCCGCGAATTTTCCAATGTTTGGATTAAGGACGAAGGCCTCAATCCCACCGGCTCATTTAAAGCCCGGGGAATGTCGGCAGCGGTCACCGTGGCGAAAGCTTATGGATTGAAGAAACTAGCAGCCCCATCCGCCGGAAATGCAGCCAGCGCCCTTGCAGCTTACGCTGCTGCGGCTGGTATGGAAGCGCATATTTTTATGCCGAAAGATGTTCCGCTAGCGAATCGCGTTGAATGCCAGAGTTTCGGCGCGCACGTGATACTAGTTGATGGCCTGATCAGCGATTGCGCGCGCATGGTGAATGAGCAGAAAGAAAAAGAAGGCTGGTTCGACGTCTCGACTCTGAAAGAACCATTTCGCGTCGAAGGCAAAAAAACCATGGGCTACGAAGTTGCCGAGCAACTGAGGTGGAAACTGCCACAAGGAATTATTTATCCGACCGGCGGTGGCGTCGGATTGCTGGGAATGTGGAAGGCTTTTGACGAAATGGAAGAGTTGGGATGGATTGGTAGTGAACGGCCGAAAATGGTATGCGTACAATCATCGGGTTGCGCCCCGATAGTTAAAGCTTGGGATGAAGGCAAGAACAATGCGGAATTTTGGAATAACGCGGAAACATCAGCAGCAGGTCTACGTGTTCCCAAGCCCTACGGCGACTATTTAATATTGGACATTTTAAAAAAGAGCAAAGGTGCCGCGATTGCCGCAACGGATAATGAAATTATGGATGCGTTTCGGCAATGGGCCCGCGTCGAGGGAATATTTGCTGCACCAGAAGGTGCTGCATCGTTGGCGGCATACAGAAAGTTGCGGGCCAGCGGATTTTTTACTGACGAAGACAAGGTAGTGCTCTTCAATACCGGATCAGGACTTAAGTATTTGGACGTGATTGAAGCACAGACTGCAAAGGCGAAATCACCCGCACTGCGACAAATTGGTGGAATCATTGGGCCGTATTAAAAGCGGCTTTTTAGCCGTTAGCTCCTAGCTAGTACGGCTAACACTGTGGACATCAGATGTATATACATGTTCAGGCCGAAATCCCAATCCAATCACGCGGGCTGGAATCCGTCGCAATAGCGGGAATCGCTGCAAAAGCCTGAGCGGCAATGGCAATCGGCCAGTTTGTGTTTTCGCGTTCAATGCCGGACGAATGAAGCGTTTGTGAGCGAAAACCTGAAATCGCTGAATTATATTCATCGGATATTCGCGGCGTTGTTGAACTTTGCCCAACAGCTCATCGCCAATCGCTCCGTGCCGTAATGGTTCTGCCAAAATATTGGCGGCAGCAACGGCGTCCTGAATAGCAAGATTAATGCCCACGCCTCCGACTGGAGACATTGCATGGGCAGCGTCTCCGATACACAAAAGTCCTGTGCGCGACCATTGGCTTAGGTGATCGACTGCGACTGACAATATCTTGATGTCATTCCAATCTTTCAGTTCGCCAACGCGTCCACGCAATGAAGGAGCTGCACTTGCGATCTCTTCGCGAAACGCTGGTAAGCCCTTTTGCCGAATCTCGTCGAATCCTCCTTTTGGAATCACGAAAGCGCACTGCCAGTAATCGCCACGAGGAATTGTTACCAGTATTTTTCCTGCTCGGAATCGGCCAAGAGCTTGATTAGGATCGTTCGGCTGCCGCGAGATTCGCATCCATAGCACATCGATTGGGGCACCGCGGTCGATCACTTCGAACCCTGCCCGCTTACGAACAATAGAATGTCGCCCATCGGCTCCCACAATCAGATTCGAGCGCACTTCCAGGACACCGTCCATTGTCGTCGCGCGCACGCCAACAATGCGCCCACTGTCTTCGATTAAATCTGTGACTTCCGACTCCATGCGCAAATGAAATTCCGGATAAAGCTTCGCTTTTTCGGCGATAAAATTCAGAAAATCCCACTGCGGCATGAGCGCTATGAATTTGCAGTGAGTTGGAAGATGAGAGAAATCGGCAATTGTCACCTCAGAATCTTCGATTTGCCCCCCAATTTGAGTCAACTCTTGATGGGACCTCTGCAGGAATTCGTCCAGAATTCCCAGCTCGTACATCACTTCGAGGGTTGAGGGGTGAATGGTGTCTCCCCGAAAATCGCGCAAAAAATCCGCATGTTTTTCGAGGACCAACACTTCGACTCCCGCCCGTGCAAACAGAAATCCGAGCATCATTCCGGCGGGACCTCCGCCTGCAATGCAGCAGCTAGCTTCTACTGTTTGAGAAACAGAATTGTCTTGCTCAATCATGGAGTTCCTTCCGCTCAGCCCATAGTCTAATTGTCGTATTCACGCCGGAAAACGTCTATCCCTCGCTTCGTGCTACATTTTGCTAGGTGGTTGTCATCTTGTAAGAAATATTTTTAGATCGCCTAATTCAAAATGGATCAGCGTCTTATCCTCGTTAATTTGCTGATAAAGCTCGGTGTAGCTGCTGCCCTGGCTAGCGCGCTAGTCCGTTCACTCGAATTTAAGAAACTATTATTCCGTGATACCCGTTCATTGAAGCAACGAATCTATCTGGTCCTATGGATCGGAATACCCATCGCTTTGGGGGTTTGGATTCGATTTATCGCGAAGAGTTTCTTTGCCGGCGACCTGTCGTTTGAGACAACTGTTTTGCTCGGGGTGGTAGCGGGCCGCTTTAATGGCATGCTCGGAGGCGCGCTCATTGCATTGCCAGCAGTTCTTCATGGAGAATGGGCGACCTTGCCTTTCAATCTTCTCTGCGGAGCAGTAGCAGGACAACTCCGCTGCATCGCTCCTGATCGCGAAGATATTTGGTCGTTTTCGCCTTTCATCGACCTCAGCATCTATCGCATGATTCGCCGCAATCTGCCAACTCCTCGATTGTTTGACTGGCAAGTAATGTTTTTTGGAACCATCGTGGGCCTTCGATTCGTTCACACCGAACTCGCGAGATTCTTTCCCCACTCGACTTATAGCCTTGAGAGCTCGAACCTTTGGGTGGAAGTAGCCATTTATGCCACCTCCATCATGGTGATCGGGACTGAACTTAAAATATGGAACAGCGTTCGCATCCAGATCAAGCTTGAGGAGCAGGAACGATTACTTCTGCACTCCCGCATGGAGGCACTGCAGAACCAGATTAATCCTCACTTCCTTTTTAATACGTTGAATTCCATTTCGTCGCTAGTACGTTTTGATCCTGATACTGCGCGTGAACTTATTATCAAACTCGCAACTATTCTGCGTCGCTTGTTGAACAGCAACGACTCATTTGTGCCCCTGCAAGACGAAGTGGAGTTCATCGATAATTACCTCGATATTGAGGTTGTCCGATTTGGACGCGACAAGCTGCGTGTGGTGAAGGAACTGGATCCCACAACGCTCGACATTATGGTTCCCAGCATGTTGCTGCAACCTCTGGTGGAGAATTCCATTAAGCATGGGCTTTCGTCGAAGATTGAGGGTGGCAGCATCTATTTGCGAAGCCGGCTCGAAGATGCGAATCTTATGATCGAAGTAGAAGATGATGGGGTCGGTATGGGGTCGGCAAGTTTTATCGAAAAACCGACCGGCTTTGGCGGAAATGGTATAGGAATGGCGAACATCGCCGAGCGTCTAAAAGTCCTTTATGGCGATAAAGCGAAGATGACGATTGATAGCCGCCAAGGACGTGGAACCCTGGTTAGGCTGCGCCTTCCAGTGCTGCCCACCGAAGGCGCGATTCCCATTGCGTTTTACGAGGAACGTTCCATTACTCGACGATAAAATTCTTCGTATTGAGGAATAATTTTCGTTGTGCAAAAGCGTGATCGGGCTACTTCACGACATGCTTTGGCCATCTTATCTAAACTGCTCTTATCTGTTAGCAAATCGATTGCATAACCAGCCATAGTTTCAACATCGCCGACTTCCGCCAGATAACCGCTTTTGCCGTCCTCGATGACTTCCGGGACTCCGCCTACGCGAGTAGCTATGGGGACGACCTCGCATGCCATCCCTTCCAGGGCGGCTAGTCCGAAGGATTCGAGCTCACTCGGTAGCAGCATGATATCCGCAAGAGCAAGCTTGGTATAAACCTGATCTTGTTTGCCAAGAAAGATCACATCATTCTGGATGCCTTTATGCGCTGCCAGCCATTCCGCGCGGGACCGATCAGGTCCATCACCAATCAAAAGCAACTTGGAAGGGACCTTCTTACGCACGCGATCGAAAATCTCGATGGTATCCATCAAGCGCTTGACCGGCCTGAAATTCGATAAGTGAACCAGGATGCGCTCGCCGTTTGGGGCATACTCCATGCGCCGGTTTGCTGCATCGGCATCGCGAACATAGAGATCGCAATTTACAAAGTTGTAAATAACTTGGATATGATTTTCGATACTAAACTCTCGCAGCGTGCGCTCCCGCAGATATTCCGAGATCGCAGTAACCCCGTCGCTCTGTTCAATCGAGAATCGTGTGATTGGCAAATAGGAAGGATCTTGTCCTACCAGCGTGATATCGGTTCCGTGCAGGGTTGTTACAAAAGGAAGCCTTCGTCGCGGTTTGCCCGCAGCCAACATCTGCTTGGCAAGCATCGCACTAACGGAATGCGGAATTGCATAGTGCACATGAAGCAAATCGAGCTCGTAAAATTCCGAAACTTCTGCCATACGCGTGGCTAATGCCAGGTCATAAGGTGGGTAGTCGAAAAGCGGGTAACGTGAAACTTCGACCTCGTGATAATGAATATTGGGATGTGACCGCGTAAGCCGGATAGGCTGAGCGTAGGTGATGAAGTGAATTTGATGCCCGCGATCGGCGAGTTCCAATCCAAGCTCAGTAGCAACTACTCCACTTCCGCCGTAAGTCGGATAACAGGTGATTCCGATCTTCATGGGATCCTGTGATGCAGGAATGTAACAGCCTCTCACATTCGATGGCCCACACCGGGTTTGGATTCAGACTTTGGATTTGGAGAACGAGAAAAGGAAACTACTCCGTGTTTGCAGCACTCTTTGCGCTTTCGCGGCTGGCAAAGCCGGTATCCATTTTGTCGAGGTATTCCTGCAAGCGGTGTTGGACTGTGTTGTCCAATGCCGTGAACTCAATACCCATTCCCACACCGGGGTCGCTGGCGCGAACTTCGCCGGTCGTCTTAATTTTTTCCGAGTCCATCCAGAACGTAATAATAGTCTTAGTCCCGGTTGAAAGGGGAATTAATGTCTCCACATAGCAGCCCCGACCGCCTATGTCCGTAGCGCTGGTTTGCATGTGAGGACGCCGGGCATCTTCGAATGCAATTTCAATTGGAAACAGCATCTTGTGCCGCACAAACCGCCGTTTATTTTTGCCACGGGGTTGTTGTTCTGCCTTAGGGTCGCTAGGAGTAAGCTCCTCCCATGGATTCTGCTGATTTTCGAGAATCTCGATTCCCGCTTCAATTTTCCGTACCGTGCCGCCATCGACCAACCACACCACTCGAAAGCGAGCCTTTTTCTCGCCATACTGGACGCCAATTACATCGCCGGGTTTTAAAGGGTGGTTAATGCGGGAGAGCATCGCGCCATGGCTGCTGATGTTGCCCGCGCTGGCACTTTGAAAAAAAGGACGGCCTTCCGCATCCATTCCCCACACTCTAACGGGGATGTCTGTTTCCAAACGAGGTTCCGGTCTGTGTTCCATGAAGGTGCGAACCGCCGTATTGATTCGATTAACTGGACTTAATCATAACTCGTAAGTCCATTATTGGTATCCGCAATATCGTAACCTGCGGATGCCGAAAGGACCTGTACAACCGCGTTAAAAAACGGCCGTCTTAGGCCAATTTCCCGCCAAATCACGATAGGAAATCAGTTCAATGCCACTGCTTGCAATGATCTCGCGAGCCGCGGCAGAGGTGAGGATGTTTAATTCCTGAGCTCGCGATTCTCTTAATCGTGTCCGAACCGTTTGCAGTTCGGGATCGTTGTATCCAGGGTGCGAGACGAACTCCCATGTGCCTTCAGGGATATTTTCAAGCATTGAGCGGAACAATTTTTCATCCACAGCGCCGGTTGCTGCGATGCTGAGACTCCCATCTGGAGAAACCATGCCGGCCTCTTTTATTGAATCATGAAAAATTTGAGAAAAGTTGCCGAGTAACTTCACCTGAGCAAGCCGTTTCCACAAACTCGGGCGCTGAACAAATAGAGACATGCGAATCGGCTCAAATGGATTGCGGACAGCCTTCACGCCACAGACTTTGGCTGCATGCAACAGAGGGCGAAGCACACGCGGGAAAATGTGTGTGTGTTTATGAGTATCAATGTGTGAAACCACGACCCCTGCCGATTGCAATTTACGGATCTGTGCGGTGGCTTCGGCTTCTATCTCATTCTCATTGAGGCGGCCGAAAAAGGATTGAATTGCGAAATTGTTAATGCCTGACCGGAACTCTAAAGATTTGCCGTTAACCAGGCTTGGCACACGTGCCGGGTCAAGAACAGGGGACCCATCGATTAAAACTATATGACAACCAACGCTGAGTTGAGGAGTTGAGCGGGAGATTTCGACAGCGTTCGAAAATGCGGCGCCACTCGCCATTAGGGTGGCCGAGGTCAGAATCCCATTTTCGTGAGCTTCCCTGATCGCATGGTTTACGCCAAGTGTCAGTCCGAAGTCATCCGCATTAATGATTAATCTCTTCACCGCGAGAGTTTAGCAGGAGCGGATAATGTCAGTCGCAATCTGCGGAAAGACATATAGGATACAAATCAGGTGAGACGTGTCGAATCCGTCGATTTGATATTATGTTTCTAGTCTTCACGTTGTAGTCAGCCCTCTGGAATCGAGGGCGGTTAGCTCAGCTGGTTAGAGCGCCTGCCTTACAAGCAGGAGGTCGCAGGTTCGAGTCCTGCACTGCCCACCACAACCACCTTATAATCAATAGTTTGAAGCGAGATAAATCCGGGTCTTGCTTTTGTGGAATTTACTGTATCTAATTTTGTAGCTAGTGCCGTCCCTGTGCATGAAGATGCCTTTGCTTGGAACCTGCCAAATTCTTGGACGGTCTATTGCGTGCCCGCCACCAATCCCGCCACCATCCCACGCCGTTCTCGCTTTGGTCGGGGTGGACATATCGCATACTCATTTGAATGTTCCCGTGCCCCGCGAGGCGAGCGAATGTCCAAGGATCGCAACCTGAGTACCCAAGACGGGTTAAGGACGTGTGCCGGATATCATAGAGTACAAAGGGCGGGTCAATCTTTGCCTCTTTGCACGCTTTGGCGTGCTGTTTTTTCAAGGTTGACGGTTCGATGTGTCCAGACGCCGTGGGAGCAGGCCAGACCCAGCCTTTCGATGGCTTGCCCGCTTCTTTCCAACGTCTGGTGAGGATGGCTTTAACCCTTGGGCTAAGGGGAACATCTCTGCGGGCGTTGTCTGTTTTTCCCCGTATGATCCGCAAACTGCTTTCGTCTTGGTGATCCGTTTCCCATAAAATGCGGTCCCATTCAAGCCTGTAGTCCTCGTCAGGGCGCAACGCGGTGTCGAAGAGCACGCTTGTAAAGTCAACAAGCAGGGAACTTTGCTTTGCCGCTTTTTCTAGGTAAACCTTCTCCTCTTTGAGCGTGATAACGCGCTCTCGTTTATTCTCGCCTGACATGAGATCAAACTCGGGCGCTTTCGCAAGCAGGAATAATCCCTTCGACGGCTGATGTTTCGATGCTGCGTAATTCAAGATTCTGCGGAGCACGCGGACGCTCGCATTTACCGTGCTGATTTCGCACTCTGGTTTTGAGCTGTCTTGACTTTGGCCCAAGTTACGCCTGTAAACCTTGAATTTCCCAATTAGCTCAGCGGTGATTTCGTCCAAAGGGGCAGATGCAATTGGGACATAACTTTTGAGTGCCTTAATACCCGGTATATAGAAATCATTCCAGGTTTTAGCCGTGATATTCCCGCCTACCGTTGCGGAAATTTCGGGTTCAAATATGTTGTTACAAAACTCTTCGAGAGTCGGGGCTGCTTTTACATCGTAAATGCCAAATTCGCCTTTTGCGATTTCCGAGCGGCGAGCAGCTTCAATAGCGACAGCGACTTTTCTATTACCTTGTTTCGTGCTTTTTGAATACAGTTTGCCCCTGTACATGAACTTGTACCAATAATGAGGCGAGCCATCGCGTGTGAAAATCATTCGGTCTTCTTTCGTGATTCCGCGTTTGTTCTCCGCACTGCTGCCGATGCTTGAGCCGCCTTCCTTGCACGTTCCCTTCTAGCCTTCTTAGTCATTGCACTAGCGGCAATATGCCCGCCTTTACCTCCAGTACAACATGGGCAAATGAGAGGAGTCTGACATTTTGGACAGGTAACCACGGGGTAACTTTAGCACAAGCTTAGGGGTAAGCTATGGAACTTTCGTGCCATTGCGAGCTTAGGGGTAAGCTGGTAGCGTCAGTACAAGCTGTAAATCGCCAATATCGCGTAAAGGGGAAAGTATGAAATCACAATCAGCAGTAAGAATTCGAGTAGGTAACCGTCAGGTAACCTTGAAGCGGGAGCACGCGGAAAGACTGAATGAGTACTTAGAAATCACTGGACGAACGTTACGTGGTGCAATTGATAAAGCGATGGAAGACTACATAGAGTGCTCGGTTGGCGCTCATCTCGAAATCGTGCAAGAGAGGGGTGCCAAAGCATAGTAAAAAACCGACTCTCCCCCATCTCTCTCCTTCCCCGTGATGCAGTGCTGAACTTTATAAGCAACAGAAAGGGAACTAATGTCCACAGAAGCTATGAGTGAGATGATTTCCGCGATGCGGCAGGAAGCTGAAGATTACACCTCTATTTTGAACTTTCGTTTCGCCGTTTTCTGTCAATCTGACGGCCAGATCACACCGGACCAACAAAGGGATTTCAACACCTTAGTCCTTGAATTGGCCACGCTTATGCAGACTATTCATAACGACGAGCGCTTGGCAGCAACCGCTGGCATCAAGCTCAAAGCATGGCGTAGCCGAAGGTCTATTCAAGCCCTTGTTATAAAACACATGCTGCCTGAGGCTGTTTCTTTCTCACCCGATCAGATGAGCTTCAATCAGGACGACGTAGTTTTAGCACGCAGTATGGGAATTCTGCTCGACTTGAATACCGATGAAATGTGAATTAACTGAGAATTGGACCTTCCCCATTTAAATATTCAGATCCGGATTGCCTGAAAATGGAGGGATTCAATGAAATACTTTGTGCTTCTATTATTAACGGTATCGGCTCAAGCCCAGGAACTCACACCCGCTGAGCATTTCAAATTAGCCAAACAAAACGTTGCACGGTGTTTAACCGTTGCCGACAATGTAGCCAGCGCCAAGACCTTGGACGAAGCTAACGAGATTATTGCGGTCGGCGCTCCCGTCTGCCATGCCGCGCACCGGCACTTTGTCGAAATTCCGAAAAGCTCCGCTGTGTACCCCGAGGCAGAGCGGTTTCGGCAGAAAGCAAATATCGATCTACGAGCGGCAGAGGGTCGATGGAAGGCAGCGGTGAAGACTTGGGTATGGAATTTGGAAAACAAGGGCTGGGCGTGTCGGCCAGATGGTGACGCCTGGATGTGTAAACCGCCTGTAGCGAACCCTCGCGTTCCAAAACAGGATTCATAAACGTGTTCAGATCCGGACACATAAAGCGAAAAGAATTGCATCAAGAGCAGCAAACAAATCCTCCCTCTTGTCCGGAATCCGAATAACTCTTGCACGCGTTTACTCTACGCCATTTACAAGTACGCTTCTCAGCAAACGGGTTAGCTGACGGATTTGAGTCAGGAAAGGTTCTAGATTTCAGCATGCTCTGCGGGCATTCGTGACCTCTATACCTATTCACATGTGGCAATCGAACTGCTGTTTATCACTAGGTTCGCAACGTTGGCGGCTAGGAAGTGTTTGAGCAACGCCGCTTCGTTTGCATAGTTATCTGAATCAAATAGAAAGCGGTTGTCAAAATCAACGAAGCAGGCATGGTGAAGCCTTACGGTGCAACGCGAGCCGTAAAACTCCAGAATACGGAGAACCTGAAAGAGTGGCGGAGGACGGCTAAAGAAGGGCAAGGCCGGGCCAGGTTACAAGGAGAAGGGTTTTCCTCTCGCCATTGCGGTCAACATCGCACACTCTAAGAGCCTTCTCCTTTATGCGCGGCACTCTGCCGCCCCCGCACTACAACCCACAAAACTTAGTTCATTTCGTGCGCTCGTATTTGGACGAACGAAGCCGAGGGAAAATTATGCCTAAGTCTGCCCAGTCTGTTGTCGTGCCTGATGCCGGTCTGCTCACGGTGCCTGAAGCGGCCGCGTTTTTGCGAATTAAGCCAAGCACTGTTCGCGCTTGGGTCCTATATCGTCGCATCCCGTTCTTAAAGCTCGGCGGTAGTACTTTGCGGTTCCGTCGTTCCGATCTCGAGAAGTTCATTTCGGAATCCGTAATTGAAGCGGCCGCGTGATGCACTCGCAAGTTAGTCCGTATGCGGACGAAGGAGGAAATTATGCAACCAACTTCAAGCGACGTGAGGCTAGAGGGTGTTCCAGTAGTGAAGAAGGACAACAGTCCGCAAGTGTACGCCGAGTTACTCCTGAGGATCAGCAGACCAGAGCGGAGGATAAGGTAATGGACTTGAATCCGTCCGGCAGTGTAGCGAAACAGTGGGGAGGAAAGAGGAGCGGAGCAGGGCGGAAGAGGTCCGCCACTTCTGTTCGGTCTATAGCCTTGTACTTGAACCAAGGCAAACGAAATCCAAAGTGGAACAAAACAAAGGTTTGGGAGGTTCAGTCGGTCACCAACAAGATACATCCCGTCTTGCGGAAACTGTTTTCTCAGGTTCTACCGGGACGGGGACAGAAGAAGTATCGCCGCAAGGGCGGCAGCATGGTTCCGAACACTGGGCTTTCCAAGCGAATGTTACTGGTGTTGACCAGACTCTCTTATACAAAGCAGTTTCAAACGGCAGCACTATCGTTTTTTGGCGGTGATGTGCCGGACGAAATCAAGCCGCTGTTTGAAGCTGATGAGGAAACATTAGTTCATCTAGCGGTACTGTACAGCGGTCGCACTACACCTGAGCCGATCTGCCCGGACCTGAACATTACACCTGGGACGGCGACGGCTAAATGAGAAAGAGAAGAGAGGAAAACTTATGAGTGTAACCGTCCAGGATGTTGCGAACTACGTTTTAGAGAATGTTGGTCCAATGACTTCGGTAAAACTTCAAAAACTTTGTTTCTACGCGCAGGTATGGACCCTCGTAGCTACAGGACAGGTTCTTTTCCCGGAACCTATCAAGGGATGGGTGCATGGCCCAGTTATCCCGGCATTGCGGTATCGCATGCGCGGCGGAGTGTCAGCCAACTTGACCGCGCAGCAAATTGCTGTGCTCGGGCCCGTCCTTAAAAAGTACGGCGGGTTGACTGCCAGACAACTCAGTAACCTCACCCATCGGGAGCAACCTTGGATTGATTCTCGGCGCGGACTTGCTCCGACAGAGGCGGGAAATCGCGAGATCACTCCCAGTGCAATCCGCGAGTTCTACAGCAGGCAACAGTTCTAAACATTCTGGAAAATTTGACCCGAAAACTGCGCCTTGGCCAGACCGAGAGGCGATGAAGAGAGGCAACACCATGAAGCTGTTCTGCATTTCGGATATGTCCTTCGCGGCATATCTGCTCACCACAAGAAAACTGAGATTTCTGCGAATTGATCCTGTCGCGCCGAGAGCGCAAATCGTCTTTGAAGATCCTGACGGAATCGGCCCGACCTTCGAAGTAGATTTCACGAATGGCGCTGAAGCCCCTGCCGCCGAATTTCACGCAAAACTGAGATACCTACGAAAGCGTATTGACGAGGCTGTCCGGAAAGCGGTCGCGGATGCCAAAGCCAGCCACGCGTCAAACCGAGGTGTCTCGAATGGCCAATAAAAGAATCGTAGACGGCAAAGGCGTGTGGCAGTCACACAAGTTGAAGCAAGTTTTCCCAGTCGAATTTCGCGCCGAGTTCGCCAATCTAATTCCACTTGCTTGCGGCAACGGCACATTTGAGTGCGACCCTGAATTGGTTTTTGCGGAAGTTTACAGTTTCAATCGCCCAGATTTCGATGTCGCTCGGGTCAAAGCCTTGCTCGAAGAGCTTAACCGGGTGCGGCTACTTTTCCGATGGGAAACAATGAGCGGAAAAGTTTGGGGTTACTGGGTTGGCATTGAGAAGCCCGGACGGCTGCCGTCCGCCAGCCGAATCAAGCAGGGACACGAAACTCTAGGGCCGGAACCACCGAAACAGCTTTTGGACGAATTTCTAGCTGTGGCTAGCCATAAAAGGGTAGCCGAGTTTGGCTACCTAGGTTTAGGTTCTGGCTTAGGCATAGGTGTGGGAGAGGGTTTAGCCGGAGATCAAACGCAAGACCAACCGCAAGAGCAAAAGCCCCTCTCCCCATCTTCCATACAAATCGAAACCTTCGGGCAAGACAATGGCATTATCGCTGACGGCATTTGCGCCAGTATTGCCCGCGAATTCGAAACGTCGGCAAATGGCTACCTCAGCACTCGCATTTTCGAAGAGTTGAATGCGGGACACTCGCCTGACGCCATAAATCGGGCACTGCGAAGCGCGACCATTACGGAAACTGATCGCATGGTCTGGAAAACTCTCGCTGACCACTTGAAGTACGGACTGATAGCTGATGTTGAAGATAAAACGCGGCGAGAACAGACCGAAGCCCTCAAACAGAGCCTAATGGCTTCGGAACGCGAAAAAGCTGAAAAAGAGATCGCGGAAGCCCAGAAACGACGGGAACTGGAAGATTCTCTGATTGAATCCGAACTAGGATAGGTGATTTTGAACACTCCAACGCTCGATGGCTCTCCGTCCAGATCCGGACGGGATTACCAATCCGTTCTCGCGTGCGAAGGCAGCCTTAAAGCCGCCGAAACCCAGCCTGGGTTACCTCTTGGTGGTGACGGCTCGGTCCGAGTCGAAAGTCATCCGCAAGCAGACACTTCATACGAACAAGTCAGAGAATCTAAATTAGCGCGTCGTACTATTTTCTGTTGGTTTTGCGGCAAGCTCCACAACATTCCGCGCACCGAATCCGAAATTAAACAAGTTAGCCGAGAACGGAAATGAAATATTGTCCGCACGGCTATCTGATTCACCCCGACATGACAAGTGGGCGAACTATGTTGCAAACGGAAACGAGGGTGTCGCCCTTCTGTCTGACCTGTTGGAGCGATCCAAAGAACGCAGAAGGTTTCAAGAGCCGGTTCTATGAGAAGCCCGCCACTGACGATCCGTGCTGCTTCGGCTTTTGCGATTTGATAACCCAAGTCGTTAACAAGCGCGGATTCATTAGAGACAGTTTTAGTCGTGAGTCGAAGGAGCTTGATCTACGAGCAAGACTTATTTTCAAGAAGAGTGTCATTGAGCAGGAGATTTTTGGTCGGGATGCCGCTTACGTCACGAATTACATACGGCGAGTCCTGAAAAACTCATTGACCAACGACCAGAAATCAAGCGAAGGGCATGTAATCGCGAACTCGATAAAATCCCTTTCCTCCGAGGGAATGATTGTCGAGCGACAAACCGGGAAGACTCTTGCAGGCGATTTGCTCACCGAAGTGACCGGAGGTGAATCTGCGTCTCAAAACGACGATTACACTCTAGACGAAAAAGAGCCGCAGTATGAATCCTCCCCGGACAAATCCAATGGCAAAAAGCCGAAGAGCGAAGCTCGTCAGCTATTCGATACCCTCGCCGCTGAAGCTAGTAGCCAGATCGCAACGCTGACTGGAGGACGCAAAGATGGATTCGAAACATACCTCGATCTTGAAAAAGCTCTAGTAACCTTGCCTGCCGACGAGCGGCGAGTTTTTGAGAGTCGCTATCTCGAAAACGGAATCTTGCTTAACCGGCCACGCAGTGTCGCGGACGTAGAGTACATGACAAGCCTGAGCACGCAGAATGTCCGGACCCTGGAATTGAAAGCGATCCAAAAACTTCGGCCAGTGCTGGCTCCTTCATTTTTCAAGCGGCGAAGCCTCAACTAACAAAAATTCCGATATTTGCTGTACTTACTTTATAAGAGCCAAATTAGCTCCTTTATTCCGTTTGTCCGCCATCCGGACATCTTTTCCGAGCCTCCGTTCGCGTGTTGTATCCCATGTGGGCGCTTCCCGCTGGTGATTGTTGCGTGCTTTCTTTCGTCGGACGTAATAACCAATTTCTCAGCTCTTAACTTTCCTCGGGAGTAAGCGCCCCGAGCGTCCCAACGAAACACACGCAGACTAATCGCCATCGGGATCAGGCTACCGGCCTTTTCTTGCTGGCGATTTTTCGTTTAGGAACACAATTCGTGCCAACCCAAAATTTACACTTCGGTCAAATAATTAGCTTTGCCCCAAATGAGCGCGGCGGATTTTATCTCGTCTTGACAAGAGGTCCAGGCTGCAAACGCGTCAGAGCGGACTCTCGTCTTTTCTCCGAGGCACCGCAGATTGGATCTATTGTCAGCTTCATTATCGATGACAAGGCTTTCGGCAAGCTTCCGAAAGCTGCCAATGTTGAAGTGATTTCCATACCTGAGAGGACTAGAGCTTGATGAACCTATTCGATTTTGCGGACAAGCACCGCTTGAAGACGCGCCGAGATCCCGCCGATGACACAACTATCATCCCCGGCAAAAAGGTAAAATCGCACATCTTCGAATACAGTACTGCGCTGCTCGGAGTTTGCGTTCAGCCTGAGAGTACATCAGCGAATTGGTGGAACTTAGCAAGGAAAGCGTTCTTGACCGCCGGAATGGTGGTAACTCAAAACGGGGATCGCGAAGGCATCGCGACATTCAGTTCGGAATCCGAACCGCAGGTGAAAGCGGCGTTGAAGTTTGCCAGAATCCGGCCTAAGCGAGTCGTCACACCTGAACAGCGAGCAGCTTTGCTTGTAAGGCTGGTTACACGTCCCAAAATTCTTGAAGTGCAGCCCCTGTAGAACGCGTTTGTGCGTTCTAGGAACGGCGATAGACAGCTTGGACGTGAAAAAGGACATTGCGGGGAGCGGAGGCTCAAGAAAGCGTCGATTGCAAGGAGTTAGTCCAGAGACCGAACACATCTTTGAACTACTAACTTTGAAAAATACAGAACGCCAGTCGGGCTTTATATGGTGGACTGGGCTTTGCCTAATAAAACCCTCTTGCCCGATTAATCTCTAGTCTGCCCAAAAAGAAGAGTGTTATGGAACATACAATGGCCAGCCATTACAATCCCGTGGTATGGGAAGATTGCCGTACAGGGCGCGGGCCACAAAAAGAATATGGCGGGATACGGTCGCTTTTATCCGAGGCAAAATCGTGTCGCTGCTCACTGGGTTGGTGGGAGTAACCTTGAGTTTTTGGTACAACTACTCCCACCTTCATCTAAACACCGCTCAACAAGTGTCGGTTTTGGCTTTGGTGTGTCTTGGCGGGTCTTACGGCATATCTTTTCTCGGCTCACTCGTGGTAAACACTTTTCGAGTACCGTGGCTTCTGGACGCCGAGAGTGGGCAACAGATTGACGCGCTGGAGAGCCGAGCACAGATTGCAGAACAAGCGGCTGCGGAGAAACAGAAATCCAAAGAAATGAACGCTTTGTTTGCTGATTTAATGACACGGGGCGGAACTCTGACTCAGAGAGTAACTAGTGACGGTGTTCCCGATCTGGAAATTACCGAGTGGGTGGAAACTGTTATAAACACTTTGGTCAAGGTAGAGCTGTCCACGGATTCCGTAGCCTTTCGTCATGCCGCCGAAAAAGCGGAGCCCATAATAGGTGTTATTGATGCAAGAAGTGAGCGTGAAAAGCGACGGAGAAAATTAGTTTGTTATCGCGACAAGCTAGAAGAAATAGTAAAACTCAGATCACTTTAATTCGCTTTTGGTTGATTCCAAAACACCAGATCAATTCCAAGTTCTAAATCGCGCTATCCACGCACGACCTATCTCTAGACAACGCGGAAAACAGTAAAAGCGTTCTTCTGAAGTTCGCGAAACGTTGTCTACTCCGTACCGCCCAAATCCAATTTCTTAAATTCCCTCCTGTAAGGCCGATTCCTTAATGACTCTTCAATTGTCCGGCGCACAATCTAGCAAACCGCTGCGTTTTGCGTCGATCTGGAACTCAAAATTCTTCGCAGGTCTATACACGCAACGAAATCCGCTAAACGGTACCCAGTCACACGTCATAGAGAAGTATTACCCGACCTACGACGCGATGATTGCCGGATCGAACGTTGAGATCAGCAATCGTCTCACGCCGCAACGACGACCGGGAAATTCGGTATATAACTCAGCCAGTTTCACGGGAGTTGATTTCTTTTATGGCTTTCACCTGTTCAGTACGACAAGCGAACAGATCAAAGTCATGGTTGATACGGCCACGTCGTTCTATGAGGCCACTGGACCGAGCAATCAAAACCTAGTTCTGACAAAGAGCACGGGAGCGGGACAAACCATTCCTCTCGGTGTCGGAAACACTCTGTTCTTCGGGAACGGAGTGGACCAGAAGAAGTGGGTTCAATCGTTAACGACCTGGACCGCGAATACCGCGTACCAAATCAACGATCTTGAAACCTATTTCATTGACCCAAACGGCAATCTCCAGCAACTGACTGCCTGCATTTTGTCGATCACGTCGGTAACTGTAACGACAGGCGGAACGACTGGATTCGCGAATACTTGCACGGTTACGGTTACGTCCGATCAGGCGTTAACCAAAGTCTTGTCGGTCGGATTGCAGCCGATTTTCTCAGGCTTATCCGCCGGTAACAACACTTGGCTGAACGCTCTGACCGGAACGTCTGTCCCGACGATTAGCGCAGTCGGCGCAAGCACATTTTCGTTCGGAACCAATCATTCGACTTACGGCGCGACCAGCGACACGGGAATCGGAACAATCCTGCAAGGCGGCAATCCGTACTCCGGAACCTCTGCCCCCGCGTGGAACACCAATCCTTTAGGTACAACCAACGATACGACTGGCGGCGGAACCGCTCAGTGGACGAATCGCGGCAATCCTCTTGAAAACTGGGGAATCGCCGCGCCAACGACCGCTCCGACCGTAAACACTGGCGCTTCGACCAGCGGCTGGCAAGCGAATACCTACTATGGCAACTCCAGCGTCGTCTTTCCGATAACGCAGGTTCAAGTCACCAGCAACGTTGTCACAGTAACGACTTCTGCGACCCTGACCAACCGATTGGCTGTCGGGTCGGTAGTGACTTGCCAGAACGTGGGCGTCGCTACGTTCTTAACCGGACAGTCGCTTCAGGTTCTTACCGTCAGTACGCATTCCTTCACCGCTAATTTTGTAAATGCAAATTACGCTGCGACTGCGGATACCGGAACCTTCAGTTTCTTCACGTCGGTCATCGTTGATTCCAACGGCAATCTTCAGCAAGTAAAAACGGGCGGACTGAGCGGCGCGACTGCTCCGTCTTGGGCGTCTTCTGTCGGAACCACGACCACCGATGGAACCGTAACGTGGGTTTGTATCCAACTGGCTCCTCTGGGTTGGACCGCACATACTACGTTCGCATCCGGACAATTCATCACTGCTAGTGCGAACGGAACGTCCTGTTTGTTTCAGGCATCATCTTCGCAAACTGCCGTACAGATCTCCGGAGCGGTAACCGCATACTTCTGGCCCGCTGTTTCAGGATCATTCGGTAGTTTCGCGCAAACTCATCCGTTAAGCACGGGAAGCGCGTCTGCATCAGCAACCGGAAACAGTCTTCTATTCAACCCGGGAAACTTGACCGGAACGGTTGACCCGAATTTTCAGCCGATGCAGTGGGCAACGCTGAACGGCTCGGGCGAAATTACTGGATACACAACGCCGTGGTCGGGGGCAACCCAAGGCTATGACATGGTTGTCGTATGCAACCTTGTCATCCCGGCTCCTGGAAACTACACATTCACGATCAATCACGACGATGGAATGTATTGGGGCATGGGAGCGGGCGTCAACACTTCAGCCTCTCCCGCGAAAGTAAGCGGCCCAAATAACAACCCCTTCGGTCAATCAGTAACCCCTGTTAACGGGTACGCCCTTTTAGGCGCGAATAACGTTCAGAAAAACAACAACGACACCTATGTAGTCTCTTTCACCGCTGCTGACACCTATCCTTTAGAAATTGCTTATTCGCAGTATCTGAATGAGCAACAACTAGTTGTTAAGATCAACGGAAACACTCCGGTTACCGGACCAATCCAATCAGGCGCGACGCCTCCGGTTTGGCCCGCATGGACAACCGCTGGCGCTCCCGCGTACCCGAGCGTCACCGAAGCACTTGGGAATCTTGTCTGGACGAACATCGGACCCGTCACCGACCATAACTGGCACGCAATCGTAAATTTCACCAACGTTCAAACGATCATCGACTCGAACGGGAACATTGAAACTCCGTTTGAAGCCGGGGTTTCCGGTTCAACGACTCAGCCAACTTGGGCTACGAGCATAAACCAGCTCACCAAAGATAACCCTAATCTTGTCTGGATCAATCAAGGCCCAGGCGCGGCTACTCCCGGAGGAACACTATCAACATCTAACGGCGGCTGGATTTACTACGTCGCTCTCGTCAACACGATGACGGACACGGTATCGAACGTCGGCATTGCGTCTGTAACGACCGGAAACTTTAAGGGTAGTTCTGGATTGACAATCACGGGCGGACTCCCGACTGTAATCGACCCGCAAGTGGATTATGTTGCCATTTTCCGGACGAAAGACGGCGGCTCAACTCCGTTCCTCATACCCGGACTCTACAATTCTCTGTACACGGTTCCGCTCCTAACTTATCAGGCCAGCGGATACAAAGACACAACACTTGATTCAGGTCTGAATATCCTCGAATCCCCTGCGTTGGCTGGTGAAAACACGCCGCCTGCGACCGGCGCAACCAATCTTGCGTATCACCTGAACCGGATTTTCTTCAGCATCGGCAACGCGGTTTACTGGACCGATGGACCGGATGCACCAATCGGCAACGGGCTCGAAGGCGTTCCCGGCGTCAACACAGCGGTTTTCCCGTCGCTTGTTACCAAACTTGTCCCGACCGCAAGTGGACTGTTCGTATTCACGGTGTCGGACATTTACATTATCTCAGGGAACGGCACAGCACAGTCTCCGTTGTTCCCTGTTCCGTACGCCACTGGCATCGGATTGCTCAATTACAACGCGCTTGATGTAAACGGAACGACGATTGGATTCTTCTCATCCGACTCCCAATTCATCATGCTAGACCCAGGCGCGGGCGCTTCGGAGCATGGATTCGCGATTGGCGATCAACTTGACGGAAGCGGAACGTGGAGCGGAGCAGGGACACAAGTATTATTCAACCCCGCTAATGTCTACGTAACGTGGCACGTTTCAGGGTCGAAAGATAAGGCTTGGTACATTTCCGACGGAACAACTGGATGGTTTAGGTTGAATCCGACTGCCCCTCCGGAATCCGGACTGACTTGGAACCCGTTCGCCACAATCACGGGCGGATGCAAAGCGGTTCAGTCAATCGAAGTCTCTCCTGGCGTCCATAATCTTCTTGTCGGCCCGTCCGGAACCGGACCAATCCTAAAGCGCGACTACTCGACCAACGCTGATAACGGGACAGCATATCCGGCATTCTTCACCATCGGTTCGCTCGTCCTAGCGCAACCCGGACAAGTCGCTGAACTGGCGTTTATCACAACCGACTCCCGAGCGGTCGGCTCGACTCCTAGCATCAGTGTCCTGCTTGATGAAATAAGCGGGTCGTTTCAGCAACTGCCTCGATTCGTTGCCGATCCGCCGCAATTTGCCCCTAGTTCGACGACGTACGCACAAAGGTTCTACTTCTCGCAGACACAGCAACCCGCGATTTGCCGACACATGCAAGTCCAGGTTTCCTGGCCCGCAGAGAATTTTCCCAACGAACTCTTGAGTCTGACTCTGTTCGGTGGATTCGCTCAGGAACTCTAGGGTGTCGTCATCCGGACTTGTTCAGATCCGGACAAACAAATTTAGGAGTCACATGACAGTGCTGTTCGAAATATCTTGCCCAATGCACTCAGTGCCGCTAGTGAAAACGGCAAAGCCAGGGTACACATATAAATGTTTGCTTAAAGCGTGTTCGTACGGTCTGACACCGGCCAGCAACGCTGTAGATTTCTACCCCGAACTAAACCAAGACATTGAGGTTGGTGCAATATGATGAAATTCGACACGACTAGGCCGAGCTTTACTCTTGAGGAAGTTTCCAAAGCGGCTCGACGTGCCAAGGGATTGCCCGCACATGATTTTCGTTTCTACGGAAAACTGGGCGGTCTATCGAAGACCGATGCCAAACAGAAAGCCGCGAAGAAGAATGGAAAGAAGGGCGGCAGACCTGTCCGGAATCCAGACGAGGATTAAAGGCACCGTCTCACCGAGTTGCCTGAAGAGATTTGAAACGAAATACAAGAACGAGGTTTAAAGAAATGAAGAAGCAAGCAGAAGAGAAGAACGTTTTGATGGCAGATGTGATGAGTGCTGAACAATTAAGTCCGGGACTGGCGCGGCCCGAAGATTTTCAAGTCAATGAAGAATTGCCATTTCATGGGCAGTGCGGTTCCAGCGCGAAAGAATATAAGTCTCTCCTTTCGCACTCTGGAGACAGCACTAAAGCAAGATTAACCGGAAAGGGCGTTTCCGCTGATCGTCCAAGCAGATCCTGACCACTACAAAGCGGCAGCCAGAATCGCGGACGCGGCTTGCTCGTCGGATACCCGCAAATACGCTCCGGTAGACGCAATGCTCTTATGCCCGAGCCATTGCCTGACATTCTCTATTCCGGCTATCTGAATTGTCTGCATCGCTATCGAATGTTTGAGGATATGCGGGTGTAGCTTGTGGGACGGAATTCCTGCGGCTTTCCCGTGCTTCTGAATCAAGCGCCAAAATTGAACCCGAGAGATATCAAACACCAGTTCTCGTGGGGCAAGTTCAGCGATGCGCCTTTCCAGCGATGCTTTCTCATTCAGCAAAGGGTTGTTGTTCTCGACCAGAGGCTGCACCGTCTTCAAACTCCCCTTGAGCCGCTGAAGGGTTAAATGGCCGTCGCGGAAATTGCTTCGCTTGAGCCCAACCACTTCAGAAGCACGCAGTCCGTGCCAGTACGAAACCAAGATCATCAGCCAATCGCGTTCGGACTCCGAACGAGCGGCTTTGAGCAAAGATAGCAATTCCGGTCTTGACAGTGATTTCATAGAAGCCCTTTATGCAACAAAACTATCGTATTGTTGAGCAGAGCACAATGGCTCGTTGGTAACAGGACGTAACCAGTTCGGGAGCCGAACAGAGCAATGTCCGGATGCGGACAGGCTTTCCAGGTGCCGGACATCAAGGAGAGAAATGGCAGAATCAATTGAAGTTGAAGCGATATCCCAAATTAATACCGTCAAAACACACGAATGGGAAACGGCTCTTTCTCTAGCGGCTGTTCTGGCTGAGCGGGAAAGCTGCCTTTGGGACTGCGATCATCCGATCTGTGGTAGGTTTAATGATTTGGCGGAGAAGATACGCGGCCTGAGAGATTCCGCTCTAGAACGAGCTAAATTCTCGGGCACGCGAGAGATTGTTGTTGGCTTTCCCTCAAAACGATTTCCCCCATTTGCGGAGAACAAAACCGTTCCTGTCCCGGATCATCAGGCCAAGTGAAAATCTGGGAACATTGACGCTGAGTCCAAGATAATTGGGGCATACTACATAGAGTACTGGACCGGGTTAAGTAGGAAATGCCCACTTACTCAAGCTTGGCAGACAACGCCTTAATCAAAGTGCCCAGCTCGGCCGATACTGCTTCTAGACTCTTCGTCAAACTGTTCTGTTCATGTTCCTCATTGGCCACACTATATGCGTATTCGTGATTTCTATAGCGGATTGCTTCCTTTATCGCGATTTCTGTCCCTCTTGCGGACGTGAGAACATGCTCAAGTTTCTGCTTGAAGATCTTTTTTGCTTCGCTCTCCATAAGAACCTCGTGAACTGCGAATACTAGCGGGCTTACCAAGACGGACGGCGGACAGATTGAACGTTTCCGGATTCCGAACACCTGCGGACTAGTTTGCGTGTCGAAATTGTCGGCGCAGGCTTTCCACGATTAGACCGATCAATGCATACGTAGCGGCATTCGCAACAAGAGACCAATAGACACTAACGGGAAAATGGAAGCGAAAACCAGCAAGCACAACGGGGCAAGTAAGCTCTACGAGGGTGAGAATCGGATCGGCAGAGGTCAACGGTGGAGGTGTACTTGCGAAGGCATATAGTGCCCAGAAACCTGCAACGAGAAAGCCTACAACCGCCCACATACCAATTCGGCGATTCATACCGGTACTCCTATTGCTATGTTCGATCATCCCACTTTCTCCTCTCAACTCCAATAGGAATTCTAGGCTGCGGAAGACCGATGGGAAATCACAAGGAAGAATGGGTTGATTAAGCCTCTATTTGGCTGCGTTCGGAACGGCTCGAAAGCGGAGGGAAAGAGTAGGCATTGCCTCGCACATATCGTTTGTCCTTCGCCAATCATCTCAGCATGAGAAAAGCGACCAAAAGGCGAAACCAACTGTTACATGCAATTTGTATTCTGCTGAAAACCGTAGTTCTGTTACACGAATCTCCCAGGACATCGGCAACGATCCGCTGACCCTCGTTCGGGAGACCGGTCGGTGAGGTAAAACCCAAGGCTGTCACGCCTCTGTAACATAGGCTATGTTGCTGATCTTGAGAGACTTACTCGATTCGTCCGGACGGGGCAGGGTACTACTTTTCAATTTTAGGATCGCCTACACCGGCCCAACCCCCTGGCGCGGCCTCGGCACGTAGCTTTGCCTAGCAAACTAATTATTTTGTTCTACTTACAAGGAATTTTCTGAAATCGCAGCACCTACACAGATACTCCCTAGCACCTGCACAGACCCCGCTCCGCAACTGCACAGCAACAGCGCGGCAGCTGCACGGCTCTTGCACTCCGGAGAAATCCGTTTTAAGGCACTTTATGAGAACAAACCTCGACATTGTCGAGAAGAGACGGCGGGCAATTGCGCTCAACCCAAAGCACGCCCCGAAGGTTCGTCTAACCGCGCTTCGGGCGTTGGACCATCCATCCGATTCGTTCCTCTGCAAGCTTCTGAAAGCGTGCGACGACCCGAAGCTTGAACTCGCGGCTCTGGAAACCCTCTCCGCTGTCCGGAAAGAAGCCTTTAACCAGAAGCTACTTAAATCAAATCAGGGGAAGAAATAAGGATGAACATTCTCATCAGTAACCTGCGTTCAAAGATCACCGATCCGGCAACTAATGAAGAACTGAAAGCCTCGGCCACCGAACAACTGGTTTCCATTGCAGCAGACGAAAAGAATCCTCGTCACATTGACGCTCGCCTCGTAATCGAGGAGCTGAGTATTGAAGGCGGCATACCGTCTGGTCCGACCCTAGCTGTCCCTTTCGCCGAACCCGCCCTAAAAAGCCGCGAAGTTTCTTACGTTGTCGGCAAGGCGAAAGCGGTCGTGAATAGCCCGTCCGCATCACCCGAGGAAAAAGCAGAAGCATGGGAACGAATCAAAGACCCGGCGACAGCGTTCCGCGAGGAAGTGTCCGCGCTCGAAAGCACGTTGCTGACGGAGACCGGCAAGGTCAGCATTGTTGATGTTCCTTACCAGGATATTCAGAAATTCTGTACGGCTTCCGGATGGAAGGAACCGGCAGTTCGCTCGTTGTTCTTTGACAGATGGTTTCCGGTCTACGCCAGTACGCCGGAAGGGGCGGAGAAAATGCGGCTCTTAGAAGAGTACGGATTGACTCATAACGCCCAGATGCGAGGCGAGCAACCGAACACGGATCGCATCGCCGTCCTCACCCTTGCCCGCAAAAGGCTGCGTACTTCACCGGGCTTTGCAGACCTGCTCGCGAAGAAAGACCCAGAGTTGTTAGCGGCGCTGACCAAGGACATTTTTGCTGATGAGGGAGTCGTGGCGTAGATGGCACACCACAGCGTTGTCGTTTCAGAAGACAAAATTACAGCAATAGCAAAATGCGGCAAATGTGATTGGACCCGCAGCTATGTTGCAAGCAAGAAAGATTCTGCCGAGCAGAAGGGATGGACTGCTGTAAACAATCACGATCTCTGCTACCACCACCGGCAAGAACATCCTGAAATGTGGGAGTCCCGCCCCGCTTAAACCAGAATTTCTCTCCCGAGCAAAACACTTATGAAAATGCACGGCCAAAGTTACACCCCTGAGTACAGGGCATTCATTGATATTAAGTCACGTTGCGAGAATTCGAACCATCGGCATTTTCACAATTGGGGTGGAAGGGGTATTAAGAACTTGTTCCCCGACTTTGAATCATTCCTCGCGACTGTCGGCAAACGCCCATCCAGCGCTCATTCCATCCACCGGATAGATAATGACGGTCACTATCAACACGGCAACGTCATTTGGACGGACTGGATTACGCAGGGCCGGATCAAGCGTGTTTGGAAAAACCAAATCGCAGCTCGCGAACGAGCACACGAAATCGTAGACCTTTACAAGCAAGGGCATGGTCCGAAGGGAATAGCCAAGGAGTTCGGGGTCGGAACGAGCCACATCCGCAAGATTCTCGTTGAACAGCTCGGGATTGATTACACGAAGACCGAACGTTCCCACAAAAAGCCGAACTGTACTTCCCACTTCAGGGGAGTTTCGTTTCACAAGAAATCGCAAAAATGGATTGCTTATGTGTGTGTTAAGAGAAGAAGCATCCATCTCGGCTTGTTCGATAACGAGATCGATGCGGCGAAAGCTAGGAAATCAGTCGTATCGGTGTTGACGCAAAACCGCGCAATCGAAATAAAGGCTGCCGCATGAATCCAGAAGTGAAGAGGCTATTGGAGATTGTTGCGTCGCGACCGGCAGACTACTTTGTTCAGTTCGAGGTCGAATCTCACCTGAAGGGACAAGCTACAGCTTTCAGGTCTCTCGTTCGACTTGGCTTTGTCAGCAAAGACCCGATAGCAAGGAAATTCGTTACAGATGTCGCAAACACCGGATACACAGAGGATGAAACACAAGAAGCAACGCTTCGCCGAGCCTCTTTGCAAGCCGCCGAACTCCTTTGGAAATTAAACACAATCCAGGCGGGCCATGATCGCGAGAGCGCAAAGCGAAAATACGTAAGAGAGAACGAAGACTTCGACCCTTTTCTTCAAGATTGCAATCTCGATCCCGCTAGTCTTGCTCTGATTGCGCCAGAAGCAGAACAGACAACCACTTTTGACAGATTCGGCAACATTCAACAGCAATAAATTTCAAAACGTTTCATAGGAGAAGAAAGTTATGAGCACAGAAATTACAGACTTCGACAGCCTCTCAACTAGCGAGATCGCACAACTCGTCCGACGATCAAAGGCAGCACACCGGCAAGATGCCCAGAACGCCGCGAAAGTCCAGTTTGTACAAGAGTCTTCTGAGTCCCAAACATTAGACCAGTTCGCTACGGATAACAATTTCGATAACGATAACTGGATGGCCGAAAAAGCGCGGCGAGCGGAGGCAGAGAGTTACGACATGCTTGTAAGAGAATGTCAGCCCAGAAAACCGCACAGAGAAGTCCTGGAAGAACTTGCAAATCAGGATTCCACCTTAGAAGAGCTGGCAAGGCGTGGAGACGTAGAGGCCGCCGACGAATTGGAAGACCGAAGACGTGCAGCGATTACTCGTCAGTTCCTCGATTCGACCCCTGCGTATTATTGCTCCCGCCACAACAGTGAGCAGATTTTGGAGTATATGGAATACAACGGCGATCTTCCTTTCACCGTTGAGAACTTGCAACGGGCAGCACAAGAGCTGTTAGCCTCCGGAAGGTTAGAACAAGATCCTGAACAGCTAACCGTGTTGACCAACGATGAACTCATGCGGTTGAAGATTAAAGCGGCAAATGCGTCCGATATGGCCGTTGTAGCCCGAATAGCAGGAGAGTACGCGACCCTTCGTGCCCCAAAAAAGATTAGAGCCAAATTGCGCAATGGTTCCTTGAGTGTGGAGCATTTCTCTGCGCAGTACCCAGAACTCATCAGCGAAGCCGCATATTGGGCCTTTAAGGAAACCGCTCGCGACTATCAGGAAACACAGGAGCGCTATCAAAGATTTAACGAGTTGATAGGCGATAAATTCGTAACGATCCACCTTTTGTACGAACTTTGGGAAATCATAAAGAGGGAAGAAAGCCCGATCAGGCAATCGTTGTACGGTAACCGGAATGTGTCCGGATCTGAACAGACCGAGCCGACTACAGATGCGGAACTAGAAGCGCTGCCTCCCGAAGAGTTCGAGAAATTAAGGGTGGCCAGCATCCGCCTCGCCGCCAAGAATATCCGAGCGACAGGACAGAGCACTTTCTGCCAATAAATTTTGAACAGGAGTCAAAGTATGTCCGAAGTCCTGGAACACACCCCGAAAGACAACTGCCAAGACCTTGCACGCTCAACAAAAGCCGCACAAACGCTAGAAGCCATAGACACACTGGCCGTATCACTAGCGGGTCACGAGCATCATTGGTCAACGCGGGAGCGTTGGTTGTACGGGAGAGCCAGAAGCTGGCTTACTACCTTCGTTTGTGATGTGGATTCGGCGGCATAAGACTAATGCCTTCTTCCGAAGCCTTCTTATAAACTGCTGCGGGAGTTCTTCCCAGCTTCAAGCCAATTACCGGAGTAGGGGTATCGCCCTTGGCTAGGGACTTTAGCTGCTTCACATCGTCATCGGTCCAAGGTTTTCCGGTGTTACGAGTGTATTTAGGCACTTTTAGCCTCCGACGGCGTAATCGCCCCGATCTGAATCAACAACCTGTCGTATTCATCTGCCATTAGTCGGGCAAGCTCAGGTTCCGAATAAACAGGATCGTCGGATTCACAACCTATTGTTTGCCGGTCCCAAAAATCATCTCTGTGTTGCTTAATGATTTCTATGATGTGCGGTGCGTCCATGTTTCACCCTTTCTGCCGAAAGCCTATTACCGAACAGAAAAGAGAAATAGATATTAAGAAGATACTTTTTGGGCAGACTGGCAAATTTAGAAAAGCCGACAAAGCGTCATATCAATTTAAAATTTCGCCGCAAACCAGCGGCGGGATAGCTGGACAGAGGCAGTCAGGGATTTTTGTTCTGTCGAGGCTTCATGGGCCTTCCTACGCAAGAATCCTTTACCTCCATTTTCAAGTCTCAATAATCGACTCTGCATCGAGAGTCCGACCGCAGAAATTCTAGTTAGTCATTCGAGGAGTAACACCAATGCCCGACCCTACGCCCAATTCAAATCCAATCGCTGGAGCAAATCCGCAGACTCAAGCGCCGCCAGTGACACCAACTAGCGAGCAGCAATACCCAGCCGTGCCCGCAGCGCCCGACGCTTCACAACTACCCGTACAGGGAAGAGCGCCCGCGATTGACCCCGTAACTGTCCACCATTCCATGATCGGTCAAGCCGTGCAACGCCTCGCCCACGCAATCGAAGGCAAGCAAGTGACTGGATACAAGGCAGACGCAGATGGAAATCTTCAACCGGTCATTGCGCCTCGAAAGCCAGGTGGTATTTTCCGCGATATTTTGCTCGGCGCTGTGGCAGGTGATGCCGCCGCTTCACAAGCGCCAGTCCGAGGCGGAGCTGCGGGTCTAGCCGAGGGAGCGGCAGCGGGTTTCCAAGGCCAGCAAGACCGCCAGGAAGCGCGAAACAACAGCCTTCTCAAAACCGCTCAGCAAGAACAGAAAAATCAAACCGACAAGACGAGCAAAGACCTTGCCAGCGCGGCTATCGCGCATTCGACCTTTTCGGCGCTAGATACTGCACATCACATCAACTTCCATAAACCCGAAGACGTTAGTTCGTACAACAATTCAACGAATCTTGTTCAACAGATGGCTTTGGATAACGGCGGAATACTCGCCAAAGGTTTGCCCGCGAATGTGGAGAACGCTAAGCCTGGAAACGGCCCAGCTTTGATGCAAGCGTTCAACAAAAACCCGGAATTGATGAAAGGGCCAGACGGCTATCACCGAATCCCGCTCATTACCTATGACACCTCCGGCCTTACCTGGAAGCCTGGACAGGGTTATGTAGATACAAAGACCGGCAAGCCTGCCGATATGAATTCACACGCAACGGTTTCGCTTGTCGATTTGCCCGAGGGTGTATGGTCAAAAACCCTCACGCTTGCAAACAGAGACATCAATAATCTGGCGGGTTACAACCTGACTGACGCCGGTACGCCCGACCGCACAAATCGGGCAACATTCGGAAGTTTGTTCGGATTGCACCTGAAAAGCATCAACGATCTAAACGAACAACGCCGCGCACTGCATGCCCCGCCTGCGAATGATGAAGAAGCGGATCGAACGACCGCCCAACTAGCCGACATCAAACAACGTTTGAATGCCGATCCTGATTCGGTCACTGATGACGAGAAGAACCTATTGGCATTAAAGCAAGGCCCGCTGGATGCCTACAACGCTGCCCGTCAACAGCGTGAAAAACAAAAATCACAACAGGCGGTCGATCAAGCTGTTGCGATTAAGAAGGGCGAGGCAGCGGTTGCGAATCCTAGGGTTCCCACGAGCATCGGCGAAGCCAGCGCAGCGGTTACCACTGCTCGAATCGCCTATGAGAAAGACCCAAGCAAAGACAATGCCGAAAAGCTGAAAGAAGCCCAGCAATACTTGACCGCTCAACGCCAGGCGAAAACTGATGAGCAGCTCTCAGAAGCGAAGGCGAAGCAATCGCTAGATCAGGCAGACGAAGATGTCGCGGCCAAATCGTTGGCCAGCGGTGACCCTACAGCTTTGAAAGACATCGCCAGTCTCAAAGGCGATCAGCGTTTGCGAATCTTTGCAAAAGCTAAGAAGCTGAATCCGCAGTTCAATACCACTCAGGCGAAGCTAAAAGCCGATACGCTGGAAGCCTACACGAACGGGAAACAGGCAGATCAAATACAGAGCTTTGGAACATTTTTGAGCCATGCTGCCGACGCTTCAGAAGTCACCAACAACTACCGAACAACTAAAAGCCCGCTCATCAACAAGTCGCTCAATTGGATTCGCAAGAATGCGACGGGTGATCCTGGATATTCGCAGTTCGTTACCGCGCTCGCCCCGGTGCGCGATGAGTTCATGACCTTCCTGCAAAACAATCACGCCCTTACGGAGTCGGACAAGAAAGCATCCGATGTCATCATGTCGGACAATTCTTCTCCCGCTCAAATTCAAGAAGCGTTAAAGCAAATGGGGAATACGGCCTTTATTCGCTTAGGGCAGCTCAATGAACGCTACAAGCGAGTGATGAACGAAGATTTCCCTGATCTGCTCGATCAAGACGCCGTAGACGCTTCGAATAAACTGGGTCTCGGGAAGATGGCCGCGAAGTACCGCAGCGGTGGACAAGTGACAGGTGCTCGGTCGCAGCAACCCACACAAAACACTCCTAGCCCTTCAACGCCGACGAAACCTACTAGCCATCCTTTCTTTTCTAAGTTCGGCGGTTCAGCGGAGACAAATTAAATGAGTGATCCAAATTCAAGCGTGGTGCCCATGTTAGCGCCTGACGGTACACCTGGAAGTGTTCCGTCTGACCAAGTACCGGCAGCGATTCAGGCGGGCGGCAAGCTCGGCCTGCGAATGATTTCTCCTGACGGTGTTTCCGGAATAGTGCCGATGGAAAGAGCGCACGATGCGATCAAGGCAGGTGGACAACTAGCACCGCCGCGTGTTCCACGTCCGGCCGCGCCAGAAATGCAGACTTCAGCTCTGGGAAATCTGGCTCCTCCTTCAAACATGGAGAACGTTGGCACACCTGAATCTATGGCTGCTCACGCCAATACCCAGTCACCCGACTTGGGAGCTGGTATTGCTAAGGGCGCTGGCCAAACCTTCCACACGGCGGGGGCGATTGCTTCTTTACCGTCCCGCGTGGTCGGCGGCCCGTTCGTTCCGTTTAAGCAACCTGATTCTCTTCAGCCCAAGGGTGAGTACGAAAAGCTCGGGATGGGTGCTGAAAGTCTGCTCGAATTCATAACCGGCGATGAACTTTTAAAGTCTGCATCGATGGCTGAGAAACTCGGTATCGCAGCAAAGATTGCGAAGTCCGCTGAGTCGCACCCTTTCATTGCCAAACTATTAAGCACTGGCTTGTCTGCTTTGCGCCAGGGTGGGGTAGGCGGCATGCAATCACTTGTCCACGGAGAGAGTACGGGCGATGCCGCCAAAACCGCCGCGATCACCGGAGGCGTTGGATTAGGTCTAGGAGCTGTGGGAGATGTTGCCGATTCACTGAAACCCGCTGTGCAGGAAATCGCGGGTGAGAAAATTCCTGTTCGGGCGTCGAGTAATTCGCCAGTAGCAAAGAGCCTTGAGAACATCGCGGATCAAAAGCCTCTTCAAGAATTCGCAACGACAAAAACCCAAACTGGCGGACGCCGAGCAATTGCCAATATTGCTAAAGACGTGACTAGCACTAAACTGCAACGTCTTCCCGCCAATGTGAACACGTTCGGAGATGCGGCGGACGCCTTGAGAGCCGAGGCTAAGCCGACGTTTGAGAAATTGGATTCGCTCTCGGCGCAAGATTCGGAATTCCAAGCCATGCGAAACAAACTCGCTGGCGGCAAGACTGCCCAACCGAAGACTTTCTCGGACTTACAAAAAGAAGAGAGGATGGCTTTTCGAGCTGGCAATTTCGATGCAGCGGAACAAGCGCGGGCACAACAGGAAGCTTTGCTCGATAAATATAAGGACCATTTTGATCCAGCAGCTTTGTCCGAGGCTCGGTCTCTGTGGCGTCAATCGAGCGACCTGGACGAAGTTCACACGGCGCTGACTAAAACGTCGGTTGTAGGCCCGACCCCGATTGAACTTCGGGCAACCGGTATACCGGACGCTGGCTATATAAATGGTAGGGGTCTAGCAAAAGCCCTCCGCACTCTTAACCAAAAGGGAGTTCTACAACAAGCGGGACTGACTGATTCACATATTCAAAGCTTGCAAGATCTTTCCACGCTGTTAGAAAAGTCGAACGCGATTCCCAAACTTCATCCTCTTGTTAAAGCCCTCATCGTTGGACTGCACATCGGAACTATAGGAACCGACTATCTCGCCTCCAAAGCTCTGAGTAGTGTAATGACGAATGAGGCTGCTACCAAAACGCTTGTAAAAGGGTTGAAATCTGGTTGGGGAACGGCTGCGATTGCGAAGAGTATCAAGGCAATACTTGCGCCTGCAAATGACCCTGACCAGTCTCCGATGTCTGGTTCGGGTTCCGTCCAATCATCTGCGATGAGTGGCGAAGATCGGGGGAGTCTTTGAAGACCTGATTGATCGGCACACGTCTGCCACGCCTGCCGAGAAAGTACAAATCGAAAATGACATCTTTACAAGCATCATACGGATGCGGACCAATCGGGATTTGGACGAAAATGAGAGGACTAGGCTTGAAAAGCGCGTAGCAGAATACAGCAACTCGCTAGTGTCGGATCGACGTAAATAAGAGTAAGGTCGTCAGTGGAAATCATGTGACGAAGTCTCGGCTGCCGTTACTGCCAAAGGGCTGATTGCCTTCGCTATCAGATGCACAACTCCGTCCTGATTTTGAACTGTGCCTGACACTTTGACGAATCTTTCATTGAGCACAGTCATTCGGTTGTTGTCGTAGAAGTCCGGCTTGATAATCACGTTTGCATTTCCCGTCTCGTCTTCCAGCGTCATAAAAATTAAACCTTTGGCTGTGCCGGGACGCTGGCGAGTGATGACGCATCCCGCTACAACAGCAAATTTACCTTGTGGCAAGCCCTTCAATTGCGAAGCTGCCTTGATTCCCATGCGTTTCAATTCGTCTCTTCGATAAGCGATGGGATGTGGACCAACCGTCAGGCCCGTACCGTGGTAGTCGGCTACGAGTCTTTCTTCCGTATCCATCTGTGCTAGAGGCGAAGGAGAGTCAGCCGCAACGATCTTTCCGAGTAACGGCCCAACTCTCTTAGCCGCGCTTTCCGCCTGCCACAGCGCATCACGCCGATGCAGCTTGCTATTAATGTTGTTAAGAGCGCCGATCCGGGCCAGCATTCCGAGATTGGCTTTATTGAGCTGCGGCACACGCCGCGCTAAGTCGTCGATGGAGAAGAACGGAGCAACGGTACGCTCTTGCATCAGAGCTTCACCAGCGGCTTGTTGCATACCACGAACGTAGCGCAGTCCCATGCGAAGGGTGATCTTCTCCTCATCGTGCTCTAATGTGCAATTCCAGTCGGAGCACGTAACATCAATGGGTTTCACTCGCAGAGCATGCCGCTGTGCATCCTTCACGATAGTTGAAGGATGGTAGAAACCCATCGGGTAGTTATTGAGCAGTGCAGCGGTGAATGCCGCGAGATAGCGCACTTTCAAAAATGCACTGGCATAAGCAAGCAGGGCAAAACTAGCAGCGTGCGACTCAGGAAATCCATACAGCGCAAACGAAGTGATGAACTGCACGATTTTGTCCTGAGTCTCATCCGAGATTTTGTTTTCTTTCATGCCAGCCCGTAGCTTCGCTTCAATTTCTTTCATCCGCTGTTTGGAGCGTTTGCTTCCCAGAGCACGCCGCAACTCTTCTGCTTCGCCGCCGCTGAAATTGGCACAGATCATCGCCATTTTAAGGAGCTGCTCTTGGAACAATGGAACGCCTAACGTCCGCTCTAAAACGGGTTCAAGCAACGGATGCGGATAAGAAACTTTTTCTTTTCCTTGCCGCCGATTCAGGTATGGATTTGTCATGTGACCGACAATCGGGCCGGGACGGATCAAAGCAACTTGCGTCACAAGATCGTAAAATCTCCGTGGATCGTTTCGCGGCAGTGACGCCATCTGCGCCCTGCTCTCGATTTGAAACATTCCGATAGTGTCTGCGTTGCGGATCGTCTCATAAACATCAGGGCAGTCTTGCGGCAAGTGGGCGAGATCAATCTTCTCTTCGTAGTGCTCTCGGATCAAACCCATGCTGTCTTTAAGAACGGCCATCATTCCCAGACCGAGCAAGTCCACTTTGACAAGTCCAAGAGCTGCACAATCATCTTTATCCCACTGCACAACTACTCTTCCTGGCATGGTCGCAGGCTCAAGGGGCACGACGGAATCTAGTTGTCCTTGGCAGATCACCATGCCGCCCGAATGCTGGCTGAGATGACGCGGCAAATCTTGCACTCGCTGGCAAAGATCGAGATATACGGCGATTTGAGGATGAGAGAGATCAAGTCCGGTATTAGTGAATTGCCTTTCCATCGTGTCATTCGGATCACGCCACTCCCACGTTCCGACAATTGCCGACAGCCGCGATGCTGTGTCTTCATCAAAGCCAAGAACCTTGCCCATTTCTCTTGCAGCAGAACGCCCTCGATATGTACAGACATTGGCGGTCATGGCCGCGCCTCGTTGCCCGTATTGCTGATAGATGTATTGGATTGCTTTTTCGCGTTCATCACCGCTAGGCAGGTCAAGATCAATGTCCGGCCACTCACCCCGTTCTTCGGACAAGAATCTCTCAAAGAGCAAGTTCATACCGATTGGGTCTACGGCAGTTATGCCGAGCGAATAACATACGGCACTGTTCGCCGCAGAACCTCTGCCTTGCACTAGAATTCCGTTCCTATTGCAGAAGCGAACCAAGTCCCACACGATCAAAAAATAGCCTGCTAAATCCAGCTTCTCAATCAGGCGCAACTCTTTTTCTAATTGCTGTCGGATGCGTTCGGTTATTGATTTGTAGCGGGACCGTGCTCCGTCCCACGTTCGTTTCTGTAAATAAGAATTGATAGTCTCCTCTTCAGGGACGGTGTAGCGCGGGAATTCATAACCTAACTTCTTCAACGTGAAGTCCAAACGTGATGAAAGCTCTACCGTGTTGGCAATTGCTTCCGGCAGATCGGCAAAGAGACGCATCATGCTTTTGGGAGTGCAAATATGACGTTGTGAATTTTGCGAGAGCAGACGCCCTGCGGTGTCGAGGCGGCATTTGTTCTTCAGGCAGGTAAAGACATCGGCAAGCTCCCGTTCTTTGGGAGTCGCATAGCGCACGCCATTAGTTGCCAGCAAAGGTAGATAGAATTCTCTGGCGAGTGCGATAGCTGCTTGGTTTCTCGCTTCCTGAAAGCGGTTGAAGTGCCGCTGTAGTTCGACATAAATATTTCTTTTTCCAAAAGCAGCGAGCAATTGACGGAGCAGGAAACGCCCCGCGTCGATTCCACCACTTTGCAGCGCATGAGCTAGAGGTCCATTTTCGTCTCCGGTGAGACAGATCAAACCTTCCGAGTGGGCTTGCAGCTCTTCGATTCCGACCGATGCAATCACTTTTTTAGGTGAGCGTAATTTAGCTGTGGTAATCAGACGGCAGAGGTTTTGGTATCCAGTACGCGATTCAGCTAAAAGTGGCAAATACCCGCTACTTGCAACGCTGACTTCTGCTCCGATGTGCGCTTTGATTCCGTACCCTTCAGCCCCAAGATGAAAGCGCGGAGCGCCGTAGACTCCATTTCTGTCCAAGAGTGCCATTGCCGACATGCCGTGTTGGGCACAGGTATACGCTAGGAACTCTGGTAAGGATGCGCCTTCAAGAAAGCTGAAAGCAGACCGGGCATGGAGTTCGACGTACTGCATACGTCAGTCCAGCACCCCTTCGACAAACCATTGCTTGCGGATTAGATCGTGAAAGATTCTATAGACACCGATTCCTTCCGAAGTCTTCAAAGCAACATCCCACTCCTCTCTAGCCCACGCTGCATTCCACCAATCACCAGAGCTGCGCCAAGGCCCGAACGCGGCAACCACGCGAAACGTTCTACGCCCTAATGAAATTGAGCTAGGTTTCTCTTCATTTAATTCGACGGAAGTCACTAACGTTGGCCTGAACACATGAAGCGACAGCACCGGCAAGCAAAGGCAGCATCTTTGAGGCTTGCGCGGCAAACTGGAAAATGGTTCGACACTGAAACTGTCCGGCTTGTGCGTGTCCAGAAGTTTCGGTGATCCTACACAGGCAATTCCGTTTTCATCCACGCTGCCGACGACACTGCGGATACGGGCTAATGTGATTTCTAGCTGTTCAGCTTCGGGAGCAGCCGGGGTGAAAAGATCGGCCTGAGCAAATCTAGGCTTTACAGGAACTAGCTGGATAGTTGCTCTCTTGATCGGAGCTGAGAATGTCATTGCTTCAAGATCAAGATGTGCCAATCGAAACAAGACTTTTCCGTCTTGAACGGGGAGTGGCAATTTCCATGCACGTTCGTAGCGTTCTTTGCCTTTGCTATTTCCGCTTCGTCGCTGCCGGACTTCCAAGTCCAATGTCAGGCGCAATTCGTTTGTTGCCAAAGCGCGAGAACGCAAACGGCTGCACGCTTGCTGAATCAGTCGATTGAGAATGAATGTCAGAGACTCAAGTGTTTCGATAGGTTCTTCAAACTCGAAGCTCTCAATGAATTCGCTTGAAGGTTCCCCAGGCACAAGCGTTTTGGTTGTCTTGGCTCGGGCCAGCGTTTGCAAATGGAATCCTTCCGGCCCTAGCCGTTCAACAATCTCAACACTTGGTAAAGCCGCTAGCGCTCCAAGGGTGCGTATACCCCAACCGTCGAGAATTTCCAGCATCTCTGAAGTGACGGGCAGCACATTGATAGGTAACGGAGCTAACTTGATTGCTTCGTGCCCTGAGGGAATGATCGTGATTCCAGAAAACCCACGTGCCGCGTACACCGCTGTATCAGGATTTGACGAAAACGCAATATGCAACTCGAAACCAAACTCCTTACCCCGAGCAGACAGTTTCTCTGCCGTAGCTCTGGCATCTCCAAAAAGTCTACGTGTACCAGTTAAGTCCAAGAGCACCGCATCTTCAATAAGTTGAACTCTCGGCGAGAATTCGCTTGCACAATCAACGAGTGCTGCTCGCGCTGAATCTTCGTTAACTAGCGAACGTTTCCGCAGAAATATTCCGCCGCAGGCCTCTAGCTGTATTTTGGTCATGCCGATCTCAATACCAAGTGATCGTGCAATTCTGTTTACGGCTACTGCTCTAAGCAGGTTTGCGGGTCCATCAAGAATGGCGAGTGGCGAATGAAGCAGCCTTTCTCTTGAATCTTCCGGCTCGATTCGCAAAGCAGCTTGTACAGGAAAATCGGGGATGAAGAGACAGCCGTACATGGAATTAGGCCCACTTAGCGCTAATAAGAAAAATTGGTTTCGCGGTTTGAATTGGCTTCTTGAAAGTACGAGTTACTTCAACATCGAAGTTCAGGTGCGTCAGAAGATTCCCAGACAGGTCGATTGGACGTGTTTTTATATTGAGCACCAATCCCGCACAGCTCGTTGCGTGTGGATTCTGCTCAATGAAAACCAGAGCGGTAGGTTGTTTTTCCACGACCCGGCTGAATCGAAACCATGTACTGACGGGAATGCTCCGAACTGAACGTTCTGGGATGTTGCTCAGATTTACTACAATCAAACCAAACCCGCCACTCTGTAACAGCATGTCTGTGACTTTGAATGCCTGCTCAAGAGGTATCAACTTTTGCTTCGTCTTCCCGCAACGCACCCACAGCAATTTGGAAAGATCACTTCCGGCTAACAGCCCCGTAGCAGGATCAAACGAATCGCTGGCGTCGACGAGCGCACAGAAATGCTCTTGCGTGGAATGTGCCAGCAGAGAAGTCAGCATGGAAGTCTTGCCTGACGATGCGGTGTGAGAGCCGTAAACCTCAGTCAAAGCACTCAGGGGAACACCGCCCACTAGATCGTCTATGGAACCTATGCCGGTCTGAAGATACTTAGGCTCCGGTCGGCTGATTACGTGGAAAGCGGCTGGAATGCGTGTTTCAATTTGGGTACGGAGTAAAGCAGGTGCATTCATACTAGGGTATTCGCCTTTTATTCGCTATAAAGAGTATGATTGTGCTGCACCCGCCATAAGTTGTCAAGCATCTGGAGGGGAGCGGAAAATTCTGATTGGAACGGGGCTGGATTTCAGTTATCCAGAAGCTAGCGATTAAGAACCTTTAGGCCAGGATCAAACATCTTGCCTAAAGCGTCGGCCACGATTCTGTGGTCAGCACTTGCGGCGTGAGTGTAACCCAAAGTTGTTCGACTGCATGAAGGGCTTTCCGATTTTCGTTAATTCCCAACTCGGTCAGAATAGGTTTGAGAAACTTCTTCGTGATTTCTTCCGGGTTGTACGGTTCGCCGTCCGGGTTAGGAAACAGCAAATCTTGTCCGCATCCGGACAAAAGATCGGATAACGAATTCGCCAAACTCTTGCTGATTGGGAAACTTCTAACCGCATTCCCGGTCTTCGGCCCAATTGTCGCTTTACATCCTGCGATCCATACATCCCCTCCGCGTCGGACTAGATGGTTCAAAATTCAGAATCGAGATTATTCGAAGTGGTTGGCCGCGAAAAACTATTTGAAAAAAAAAAGGGGGGGCGCACCAGCAAAGCGAACTGTGAGCTGGGCATCATTGCACATTAGCAGCCGATTTGGATCGCCGCATTGTAAGAAACCTGAATCGCAGCTAGGTCTAAACAGCCAAAGCAATCAGCGCGATTCGACGAACGCGGCGAGAGCCGCTATATTCCTTCCCTTTTCTAGTGAACCAAGGGCGTCTGCTGCACAGAGACAATTGTCAGCTTCTTCAAGAGTCATACTGTTGAGCCTCGCAAACTCTTCCACGCGCACTTTGTCCAAGATGTGGGGAAATCCTTTGCTCCGAAAGAAGCTGTCGTACTCGCGCTGTTCTTCCTCTTTCTCTTCCCGCGCCAGTTCCTTTGCTTCTCGTCTTTCGGTCTCTTCTAGTTGCGCGTTGTATTTACGATTTTCATTTAGCTCGTAGGCCAGACAGAGCACCCCTCCCACTGTCAGTATTGCTGCGGGTATTGACGAGCCTAGCCAAAACGCAACCACGGCGAGAATGAAAAGCAGGATGAACATAAAACCCCTTTCGCATTGTCAAAGCGTGACAGCCTATAGTCGTAACGTTTACTGTTTTTCTGCTTTCAACTTCTGCAAGTTGGGAAAAGTATCTCGCTGTTGTTTCTGTTTGCTTGTTTCCCATTCGGCAAAGTCCCGCATTTGACCAGTGTTCAGCAGAAAATACATGAAGCGATAATTTAGAAGGCTGTCTGTTCTTCGCATCGTTGCAACGTAAAAATCGCGTCTCGCTGGGTCAACGCCAACGCACTCGATTAGCTCTCCCTCGTCGCTCACAAGAATGTTGGAAGGGAGTTGTCCGACGGTCGTTGAGAACTGATCGTCCTCTCGGCCTTCAACTTCTCTCCAGTGCCCGGCTAACTGCTCATCCAGGAGCTTCGCGTCCGCTTGGCATTTGGCCACGCTAGGTTTTGCATCCTGGGCGAATAGGGAACTCGCCATCAGAAAAGCTATGATTACGTATCTCATCGAATCATCCTCCGTTCAAAGCAGTCCGGGTCTGGACACGAAAATGGGGGAGTGTGATTCCAGTTAGTTCATGTTTATATCTGTATTGAAGTCCAGCAAAATTCCCACCCCGCGTCCTCGGAATTCGTCTTCGGGGCGGAATTGTGCCAGAGCCGGGAGCGGCAATGTCGGTGACTTGTACTTCGTCAGCAGAGCGCGAATAGATCGTCTCTTCGACCACGATCTGATCTTTATTCCCTCACTGATGGCTGCCCACTCCTCGGTATCAATGTCTTCCATAAGCTCATCAAGTTCAGTAACGACGGTTTGGAAGTTTATCCGCATCTCAGGTGTGAGCTGATGTTCAGGAGGACAGAAGACAGCAGACCGAAAGTCCAGGATCATGGCTAAATGTTCCGCTTCCTCCCGCATTTCGCGAATTAACCCGGTGGCTTCTTTTACTATTTTTTTTGTCGGCATGACGTTCCTTTCATGTGAACGCTAGTTGAAGTGCATTTACATTCGGGGGGAACTAGTGCAAACAAGCTAAGACTACGATGTGCCAAGAATGATAACAATGGCACATAAGTAACTTTATAGTGCTATTACGGGTTATTTATAGACATGAACGAGTGGTTTGTATTACATTGCGGTATATGGCAAAGAAGCAAGATCCGGAACCGGAAGGGTCAATGGGAACCAGCATTCGCCTTCCTCGCGAACTGCTGGAAAAGCTTGACGCATTGGCCGCCGTGGAACGCCGGTCACGGGGCAATATGATCAGAGTTTTGCTTGAAGATGCCTTAGAGGCACGGATCAAGGAATGATAAAGAGGTAAAAATAGGAAAGACGTATGTCCGCATCCGGACAAAGCGAGAGGTCCGCCCAGCACTGGGCAGAGAACGTTTGAGCATAGCCTTTTTCTCGATATTGCCTAGCTACTCCGACTCATCTTCTTTTCTGAATTTCTTCAGCACATCCGATACGGTCTTACGATCCGCTTCGCCGCCTCCGCGCTCTCCCACATCACACAAGGGGCAGGCGAGTGCGATCTTTCCCGTCTTCATATCCTGACGCAGCATTAAACGTGTCTTGTGTTTCGGACATCGTTCCCTCTGTGCCATGTTCACCTGTTATGCCATCTTCGTAACTGCAATGAGGAAGTGGAACCCTTGCATCACTTGCATTCCTTCTTTTCGTTGCAAGCCTTGCGATCTTAACGTCCTAGATTTTTACCGAGGGCAAAACTTAAACCCAGTTCATTTTCTTCATTCTACTGGCGTATTCATTTGTCAGCCTGCCCCTTTTCCGGCATAATCCTTGCCGACTTCATGGTCAAAGTTTATTATCCCGTCGTTCTTGACATCGTGTCGTTCTATCACTTCATCGTTCAACTCACAATTCACTGTTACTTCGCTAGCGTTCATTTGATGGCTTGGGTCAGCCATTACATGCCATCGTTCTCAAATCTCATCCTCTTAGCTTTGGCAATGGGATTGTCGTTCCCAGATTTTGCCACGAAAGTTGAGGACACACCAAAGTACAGATATACCGCAATTGCTCTGTGTGTAGTGTTTGGAATCTGGGGTTGCTGGATGGACATAAGTCAAAGACATCAGGGAGAGAATCAGACAGAACACATCGTTGAACGGGTGGATTCCACGTCTGCGAACGTAGACGGTATTGCAAAAAGCATCAATGCAGCCCTAACCAAACTCTCAACATTGCCCGACATTGCACAGATGAAAGAAGAACTGAACACTGTAAAAGGACAGCGAGTAGTAGCACAGAAAGCAAATGACACTAAACAGGACACCCTTCTGGCATTGAAGGAAAAAGCTATAGTCCGACAGTTAGAGGATGCGAATTACCAGAAAAATCTTGCTCGGTTGCCAATTGTCCTTCAGCAGTTGCGAACGTGGAACGAACCGTACTTAGAGGTAAAAGCTGATGATGCTGCACGGAGAAACGACGCACCGTACACGTTGCACGGGCAGGAATTGTTTGATAAGTATCAAGAGTTGGACGAAACCCTTGAAGAGGCAAGTAAGGCATCTCTTCAAAAGTTACGGGACATCATTGTGAGTGCAGACCCTCTGCGCCAAATGATGCTGCAAAGAATTCCGGCATATCAGTTAAATGAAGAGGACAAGTGGTGGGACACAGAATTCACGACCGCGAAGCAACATCCTTACGAGCGTTTCGACGGGGAAGCTGCTGCAAAGTATCTTGAAGACCTTAAGAGAAGATCTGACCTTGGCACTGCGAAATAAGGGGTAAAAAGTTAAACGGCTAGTGGTCTTCAAATGCGGCACCTCTGAATCCGGGTTCTCAACTGCTAATTGGGTTGGCTGGAAATCAAGTGGTCCTCGAATCAAAAGCGAAGCAAATAAGACTCGTGAATGCCCCGGCGTCATGGCAAGCCAGACATAAATGTGTGGCAGTTTCACTCGTTCCACTGTATCTAATTTTGTATCTACTACGAATCCACATTCGATAACTATCGGTTGCTATGGGGCACGTCGAAATCTTCGGTTTAGGCGCATAAACACTGCATTAAATAGCAATACATAGCAATTCTTAGCAATTCTCGTAAGTTATTGATTCCACGAAAAACCCTGCCTTACAAGCAGGAGGTCGCAGGTTCGAGTCCTGCACTGCCCACCACTTCTTTTAATCAAGCGGTTAAGTACTGGCGCGCTGTTCTTCTCTTTAAGCAACAATGCCACACTGTGCCCAGAATTACCGCCATAGCTTTCAAAAATCGGCGCTCAAAATAAAGCGCTTCTGCAAGCCCGGACCTCGCATCTCAAGCATGGCGTTCGGAGACTGCTTATGAAAGCTGTCCTGCTCTATTCCTACGGTGATCCGGAACAATTGCGGTATGAAGAAATTCCCATTCCGAAATATGGGGATAACGAAGTGCTCGTAAAGATGCACGCGACCAGCATTAATCCAATCGACGCGAAGATACGAAGCGGAGCAGCGAAATCCCGCTTTCCTATCGAATTTCCAGCGATCTTAGGACGAGACCTTTCCGGAGAAGTAGCGGAAACGGGTCGCAACGTTCAGGGCTTTCCTAAGGGGATGCGCGTGATGGCATTAGCGAATGGCACCTACGCGGAATACACGGTCGCTAAAGCTGACGTGCTCGCTCCGATCCCTGATGCTTTGAATTTCGAACAGGCAGGAGTACTTCCTCTGGTCACGACCACGGGCGCTCAGTTGATCGAGCGAGCAGTAAAGCCCAAGGCAAGTCAGACTGTGCTTGTGACCGGGGCGCTTGGAGGCGTAGGACGAACGGCGGTGCATGTGGCTCACAAAAACGGAGCGCGTGTATTGGCTGGTGTAAGAGCGAAGGAAAAGGAAGAAGCGTCCAAATTAGAGGTTGACGGAGTTGTCGCCATCGACAACGAGGAAGAGATTGAGCACCTGCATGATCTAGACGCAATTGCCGATACGGTTGGGGGCACGACAATTCAGCGGTTACTGAAAACGATCCGCAATGGCGGCGTTCTTGGTTCAGTGCTCGGACAACCCGAGGGAGCGGACAAATACGACATACGTGTCGAGGCGTTGATGGCGCAACCGGATGCCTCGCGGCTTTACCAATTGGCTGAAGATGTCGCTCGCCGCGAATTCTCGATTCCTATTGCTCGCACCATGAAGTTGCAGGAGATTCAGGAGGCGCACCGCATCTTTGAGAGAGGCGGAGTGAACGGAAAAATCGTGCTGATTGCATAAGGATCGCAGAATTGTTGGAAACTCAATGAGCCATAATATGTCCTATCGGCGCTTCTATTGCGTGTCCGAGACATACTCCTGTTCGGGAAGAGGTTGAATTTACAGGGTGTGGGCCGTTTCGAAAGTGACAAAGCTGCCAACCCGGAAATGATGGTCGGAGCGTCGGGTGAATCCCAGTGTTTGTTTCCCGAGTGCTAACGGTGCATTTTATCCGTTCAATAAATTCTTAACGTACGAACAGTTGAATAGCTGCTATCCAGGATGCTTCCGGACAATTCGAATCTCGAATATGTTCGGCCACAATTTGCCAGTGACAAACAGGCGTTTTTTTGCGGCATCGTACGCGATGCCGTTCAAGACAGCATCCGGCCCCAGGCGATAGACAGGGCTGAGTAGTCCAGAGAGATCAATCCATCCGAGGACGGCGCCGGTTTTCGGAGAGATGCGAGCGATTCGATCCGTTTGCCAGATATTGGCAAAAATTTCTCCTTCTACAAACTCGAGTTCGTTCAATTGCTGGATCAAAGTAGTTCCGTCGTGAACTTTAATCCGCCGCTTTTCTATAAGTGTGTCTGGATCCAGAACGCGGATTTCCCGAGTTCCGTCGCTCATGAAGAATTCATGGCCATCGGTCGTTATTCCCCAGCCTTCGCCCGGATAGGAGAATCGTCGCAACAAATGAAAATCGCTCAGGTTGTACAGAAATCCTGTATGTGACTGCCAGGTAAGTTGCACGACTTCGTTTTTGAGAATGGTGATTCCTTCTCCAAAGAACTCTGGCGACAATTCTATTTTGCGAACAATCTCCCCAGTCTCGAGACGAACTTGTCGAAGCGAGGAACGGCCCTTGATGCCGGTTCCCTCATAGAGATAGCCTTCATGATAAGCAAGTCCTTGGGTGAAAGCGGTCGTGTCGTGAGGAAACTGTCGAACAACTTCGAACGTATATTCCGGCGCGTGTTTCGGGAGATGCTGGTGGATCGAAGGTGGGGAGGTGGATTGGCTAAATGCAGTTCCGCTCGCAATTGCCAAAGCTAAGATAACGAGCAGGGAAGCCGGCGGGGTGGCTTTCGTCTTCATTCTGTCTGTCACATTCTCGCATGGCGATAATGACGGTAGTTTGGCGAAGCGAGCTCTGGTAGTTACTTATGCGAATCTCTCGCCGTGCTGGTGAAAGCGCGGGTCCTCGGGGTGACACCACAGGAGGGAATGACACCTGGGGTGAGAAGCGGAGCAGAGCCGCTCTCCGCACGCGTATTCGTAGGAGAAAACGTTATCCTGATTTACAATATGGACGAGGAGATTCAATGTACCCTGAGCTTATGGTTGTGCCCATGCGTGAGGAGCTAACCCGCGTGGGAGTTCAAGAATTGCGTAGTGCCGAAGAGGTGGATCGCGCGCTGGCGAACCAGTCCGGCACGGCGATGGTAATCGTGAATTCGATTTGTGGATGCGCTGCTGGTCGGATGCGTCCCGCCGTTCGCGCCGCTTTGCAGCATGAAAACCGGCCCGAGAAGCTTTACACGGTTTTTGCTGGCCAGGATACGGAAGCAACCGCTCGTGCCCGAGCTTACTTCACGGGATATCCGCCGTCATCGCCTTCGATTGGTATTTTGCGGGATGGCAAGCTGGTTCATATGATCCAGCGGAGCGACATCGAACACCGCGAAGCTATTGATATTGCGAACGAGCTGAAGAAGGCTTTCGACAAGGTCTGCGGCAGTTCGGTAACTGCATAAACAATTTAGATCGCTGGGGGGGAGATTCAAAACATCTCCCGTTGTCCGCAAAACGCGCGATTGCATCGGACCCGAGCAGGGGGCAACGCTGCATGATCTAAGTGGTTTCAATTGCCCTCCTCACCACAGTGGCTTATTTAGCGCCCAGATGACAGCCTGGAGCGAAGCCGCAATCCCTCTTCATTTATTTATCCAATGTAGGACGCCGCTCTTTACTAAGGAGCGCGAAGGTGGGCGAAGGTGGGGCTCTTGGGAGTGCTTCCATCTCCTACGGATGTTCTCCTATGCTAACCTTCAAGTGGTGATCTCCTTTTGAAATCCGCCATGGATGCGCCTTCCCAGATTCTGATTGGAACGGCTGGATGGTCTTACAAAGACTGGGATGGCATCTTCTATCCTCCGGGGATGCGGCACCGGAAACAACATGCATTGGAATACCTGGCGCAATGTTTCGACATGGTCGAAATCAATACGTCTTTTTACGGGCACATCAAGCCGGAGTTGGCAAAGCTGTGGGCACGCAAAGTGGAGGCGGTCAACCCGAAGTTTATTTTCACCGCTAAATTGCACCGTTCATTTACGCACTCGCCTTTATCGGAAATCGAACCGACTTCCGCGGTGAGTATTAAACCGAACGATGAGGACGAACGTCTGGCGCGAGAGGGACTGGGTGCGCTTGCTTCCACCGGCAAACTCGGCGCCTTACTAATTCAATTTCCAATTTCTTTTAAAAACACGGCTCTAAATCGAGAGTACGTGGACGTCTTGCTCAGACAGTTCATTGAGTTTCCACGCGTCCTTGAGGTGCGCCATTCCAGTTGGGACAATCCGGAGACCATAGCTTCCTTCGCACAGAAGAATGTTGCTTTTTGCAATATCGATCAGCCGCTCATTGGGCGTTCTCTGGAGGCGACCGAATATGTGACTTCTCCTGTGGGCTATGTTCGGCTACATGGGCGCAATTACGATCAGTGGTTTGAAGCGGAGAATTGTATTGACCGCTACAACTATCAATATAAGGAAGATGAGCTAGCAGTCTGGAAAGAGAAGATTGAGCATATTGCGCAAAAAGCCGAAGTTACATATGTGGTGACCAACAATCACCCGCAAGGAAAAGCTGGCGTAAACGCGTTGGAGCTAAAACACATGATTAGCGGGAAGAGAGTGAAGGCTCCAGAGGTTTTGATCCAACATTATCCAGAATTGAAAGCCATCGCTGACCCGATTGTTGATGATTCCAATTCCAATCTCGCTCTGGCGCTTTGAAATACCGCGCCACCTTTAAAAATCAGTTAAGCCATAAGAGAGGTTTGAGAATCGCCTTCGAAAGCGTACTCTTGCATCTTAAGTAAGGCGGTTGACTTAGCTCTCTTCTCCGCCTAATATCGCGGCGCTGAGGATGGAGTTCTTTTCGCTTGCTTGATCAGACCATCTCGCATTATCACATTATCGACAAACTGGGTGTCGGCGGCATGGGTGTGGTCTACGAAGCGGAAGATACCCGACTGCACCGCCACGTTGCCCTAAAATTCCTGCCTGAAGAATTCGTAAAGGATCCACGAGTTCTTGAGCGCTTTCGACGCGAGGCACGCGCTGCCTCTCAGTTAAACCATCCTAATATTTGTACAATTCACGATATCGACGATAACGACGGCCATCCTTTTATTGTGATGGAGAAGCTTGATGGAGAGAGCCTCAAACAACGGCTTCGCGGGGGAGCTCTGCCGTTGGACGAAGCACTCGATATCGCGGTGCAAATTGCGAGCGCTTTGATGGCTTCTCACGAAAAGGGAGTCATTCATCGCGATATTAAGCCAGCCAACATTTTTCTGACGAAAAGTGGCCAAGTCAAAATTCTGGATTTTGGATTAGCGAAAGTTGCGCCCGAAAGTTCTACGGGTGAAGCCGCCTTTGAAGACTCGCTCACAGCTTTGGGAGTGATTCCGGGCACGGCTGTTTATATGTCTCCGGAGCAGGCGCGCAGCGAAGAGCTTGACCGCCGGAGCGATCTGTTTTCATTTGGCGTTGTTCTCTACGAGATGGTAACGGGGAAGAAGCCGTTTACCGGCACAAACATCGTGACCACGCTGCATTCCGTTTTAAACGACAAGCCCTTGTCGCCACTTATTTCTAACCCCAATCTTCCGCCGGATTTGGAAGCCATTATCGGCAAGGCCCTGGAAAAAGATAAGACTAAGCGTTACTGGAGCGCGGATGAGATGAAGGCCGACCTCCAGCGCGTGCAACGAAAAACTGATTCAGGGATGTCGAAAGCGGAGCTTGAGAAATCGCCGCCGCCGAAAGCTTCCAAGACGTTTCAGAAATCTTCAAGCCGGTTGAAATATCTTCTTATTGTTACGTTGGGATTGCTGATTACGGTTCTTGCCGCAGTCGGAACATGGTGGTTCCGGCAACGTAGTGGCGGAACGACGGGACTAAATACCATCGCGGTGCTTCCTTTGCAAAACCTGAGCGGCGATTCTTCAGTGGACTACCTGAGATTTGCGTTAGCCGATGAAATCGCCAATGTACTCACTTACAGCCGGTCGCTCGATGTGCGTCCGACTATGGCGACACGAAAGTTCTCCGGACCAGATGTTGATCCGGAAAAAGTGGGACGCCAAGTGCACGTAGGTGTCGTGTTGGGTGGGCATTTTATGCAGCAAGGGAATCAGCTGATAGTAACTATAGAAGCGATTAATGTCGCGACAAATAGGTTGATTTGGCAGAGCACTCTGCGGGTAGGCGCGCAAGATTTGATTTCGCTGCAATCGCAACTCGCCAGCCATGTTCGTCAAGGATTGTTGCCTCAACTGGGCGCTGCCGCTGGTTTTATGGAAGCTGGAACGAAACCCAAGAATCAGGACGCTTACGATCTTTACTTACGCACTTTAGCTATATCCCGCGATCCGGGGCCGAACAAGGATGCTATTGGCATTTTGGAAGAGGCTGTCCAACTGGATCCAACGTATGCCCCCACATGGCAGGCTCTCGGATTGCGTGACTATTACGATGGAACATACGGGGATGGCGGCGAGACGATGAGAGAGCGCTCAAAAACTGCCTATGAGCGCGCACTGGCGCTCGACTCAAACCTGAGCGCGGCGGCGGGAAATCTCATTGTTTTGAGAGTTGAGCGGGGCGACTTGGGAAAAGCTTACGACGGAGCGAAACAGATGGTCACACAACGTCCGCAAAGCGCGTTCGCTCATTTCACTTTATCTTACGTGCTGCGCTATGCGGGGATGCTCGACCAAGCCAGTGGCGAGTGCGAAACGGCGCTCGCGCTTGATCCGGGAAATTTTGAATTCCGCTCATGCGCGTGGACATTCCTTCAGTTGGGCCAGCAGGAGCGAGCCTTGAATTTTATTCAGCTCGATTCGGGATCGGAATGGGCGAATTGGATGATGCCGTTCGTCTATTTACGGGAATCGAAGATTCATGAAGCGCAACAAGCTATTAAGAAGGTCGCTGATAATCCGCATTACCATCGCGATCTCATGGAAGTTTGTGTGCAACTTCGACCGGCTTCCGAACTGGAAGGCATCGTGCAAAAAACGGAAGCGGCGGTATTGGCCGATCCAGACCCCGAGCCTCATTATTATGAGGGCGCCGTGGTTGCCTTTTGTGGAAAGCCGGATGTAGCGGCCCGCATGATTCACAGCGCTATCGATAAGAACTATTGCTCAAGCTCCGCGTTAAAATCAGATCCCTTGTTAGGCAAACTACGAGCCAGTTCGGAGTTCACTCAGCTAACGGTGGCGGCCAGCGAATGCCAAAAGAGATTTCAAGCGAGTGTCACTCAGCCTTTGCAATAGAAGCGTTCTATGCCTAATATCCTGCTGTGCCCTGGAAAACCTTAATCGTCCTCGCATTCCCCATCATAATTATCAGCCTGTTTGTGTTGTCTTATGTCGCCCGACCTCATTCCCAGAGAGTGACAGTGGTGCTGGCTGACTTCGCCAACCATACCGGCGATCCGGGATTAGAGAGTTCGCTTAACATCGCATTGAAGCAAGATTTAGAAGCTCCGGATTTTCCTCATATTTTTTCTGAAGCCGAAGTTGAAAATGCATTGCAACTAATGGGAGAGAGGGCTGGAGAACCAATTACAGAAGAAGTGGCACGAAAAGTCTGTTTGCGATCCGGCGGCAAAGCGATCGTAATGGGGGCGATCTCCAAACTTCCCAGTAACTATTTGATCGATATTGAAGCGTTGGGTTGCAGCACTCGGGACGTTGTCGCCGATGCTCAAGCGAGTGCCTCGGCGAAAGATGATGTACCCAATGCGTTAAAGCTGGCTGCCTCGCAGTTACGGATGAAGTTTCTAGAATCGCGATGACTTGGTAACTACGTTGCGGTGCATTGCAGGAACTTAGAAAACAGGAATATCGTTAGGAGTAGCGCGGAAGAAGTTCTCATGTTGCAGCAGAGTCTCCACTCCCTTCACGACTTCGCTACCTGTACTTTTTGAGACTGCACCTTTAAATCCTGCATTGCGGGCTTCGTTCACGAGTTGGGTGGAAACCTCCTGCACCGTGAGGAGCAACATTGGCAGGTCTGGAGCGGCTTTCGAAATCGCACGTGCGGCTTGCAAGCCATTCATCTGCGGCATCGCTAAATCAAGCACCACCAGATCAGGATTCAATTCGCCAGCCTTAGTCACGGCGTCCAAACCGTTTACCGCTTCTCCGCAGACTTCCCACTCAGTATGTTCCTCAATCAGACGACGAAGCAAGCGGCGGATGGGAGAATCGTCGTCGGCGATTAATATTCGAGTAGACATAGTTACACTCTAGCTGCCCTTTACCGACGATTTTCTTTATTTATCCGTAACGATTGTCCTAGCAATGACCGCAGAGCACAATACAGCACATTCCCTATGACCACAGTGTGTAACCTTAGAAGAAAATCTTTATGATGTTCGTTAGAATCCAATGGTTTATGCACTGCGCATTCATCGATGCAATCCAATAATCCGGCGTCTCCTGACATAAATCCGTGGCTTATCGCTATTGCTGTGATGTCCAGCACCTTCATGGAAGTGCTGGATACGACGGTAGTGAACGTTTCGCTGCCTCATATAGCGGGAAATCTTTCGGCCACGATTGACGAAGCGACCTGGACACTGACGTCCTATCTTGTGGCAAATGCGATTATTTTGCCCATGACAGGATGGCTGGCAAGCACGTTCGGAAGAAAGCGCCTGCTAATGATGTCGGTCACCGGCTTCACGGTTGCGTCCTTCTTTTGCGGACTCGCACCATCGCTGCCATTTCTTATTGTTTGCAGGGTTGTTCAAGGCGCATGTGGAGGTGGACTACAACCGCTCTCGCAGGCAATTTTGCTTGAGTCTTTCCCGCCTGAGAAGCGCGGACAGGCGATGGGATTTTGGGCGCTCGGCATTGTCGTCGCACCTATGCTTGGTCCCGTAGCCGGGGGATGGCTCACGGACAATTACAGCTGGCGATGGGTTTTCTATATCAATGTTCCGATCGGGATTATAGCGATACTCCTTACCCAGGCTTTCGTTTTTGATCCGCCATATTTGCGCAAAAAAGCTATGGGGATTGACTACTGGGGCATTGGATTTCTCGTCCTTGGGATGGGATCACTACAAATTATGCTGGATAAAGGCCAGGAAGAGGATTGGTTCTCTTCACACTTCATTGTCACGCTAGCTGTTCTGGCAGTTATTGGAATTACCGTACTCATCATTCGGGAACTGACGACCGACCACCCTATTATTGATCTTACGGTTTTCAAGTATCGATCCTACGCCATTGGTACTTTCCTGATGACCGCTATCGGCTTTGTGCTTTATGGCAGTACGGTGCTGCTTCCACTGTTGATGCAGGAGTTGCTTGGGTATACAGCTACACATGCTGGTGTAACGAACCTGCCTCGTGGAATGGCTTCATTTATGTTCATGCCGCTCATTGGCTTTTTGACTGGCAAAGTCGACTCGCGGAAGCTTTTGGGAGTGGGGCTGCTGGTTTCTGCTCTGGCGATGTTTCAGCTTTCGCGATTCAGCCTCGATGTAGGCTTCTGGAATTTTTGGTGGCCATTGATGATGCAGGGCGCGGCGCTGGGTTTAGTGTTTGTACCGCTCACCACGGTGACAAACGATCCCATTCCGAGAGAGCGAATGGGGAATGCGACCAGCATATTTAATTTAATGCGTAATGTCGGAGCCAGTATTGGAATTTCGATGGTGGAGACTCTACAGTTCCGAAGGCTTCAAACGCATATCAATGTGCTGGGGAAACATATTACTCCCGAGAATCCGTTGGCGATGCGAATGATTGCAAGCATGCGTGGGCTTTTCATATCGCAAGGAAAAGATCCGGCCACTGCTACCAGGCAGGCGCATGCGGCGCTTTGGGGAACGGTGCAGCAACAGGCCGCTATGCTTTCTTATAACGATGTGTTTTTGTTTTTAGCATTCATGTTTCTCGCGATGTTTCCTCTTATATTTCTGATGAGTAAGCCGAAACGGGGCGGAGCAGCGCCCATGGCGCATTAGCGTTGGGGAAGATTGAGAGCCGGGAACGGCTGTCCTAACATGAGGCTCGTTAAGGACAGCCGAAGATCGATGTTTCTATGCGGTGTGCCGTTTTACTGTTCGTCTTTGTTCTCGGTTTCTTTTGGCAGCGGCTTTTCAATTGGCTTTCTGGGCAGCATCTCATCACGCATGGCTGCGTTGTATACAAAGTCTGCGACAATCACAGCGGCTTGTTTTAGATCGTCGGCTTGCAGACGGTCATATACATCCATGTTGGAGTGATGCGTGCGCGTTTCATATTCGATGGGGTCCTGGATGAATTGAAATCCAGGGAGACCGACAGCATCAAACGAAAGATGGTCGGTTCCACCGGTGTTGCGCATGGTTAGAGTGCTCATTCCAAGATCTTTGAAGGGTTGCATCCACGCTTCGAAGATCGGCTGTACGGCAGCATTTTCCTGCAAGTAAACTCCTCGGATCTTGCCGGTGCCGTTGTCTACATTGAAATAAGCCGCGAGTTTCGCTTGCTCCGGCTTCACCGTGACCGGTCCAGCTTCGCGGCGTATGAGGGTAGGCATACCTTTCATGCCAGGTTCGTCCATTGCAGGACGTGAACCGAAATGTTGCTGCACGTAATTTTGCGAACCGAGCAACCCCTGCTCTTCGCCACTCCAGAGAGCGATGCGGATCGTGCGGCGTGGCTTTGCATCAAGTGCTTTCAAGATTCGCACCGCTTCCATCATGACAATAGTTCCGGCTCCATTGTCGGTAGCGCCAGTTCCGGCGTGCCATGAGTCGAGGTGCGCTCCGAGCATTACAACTTCATCTTTTTTATCTGTGCCAGGGATTTCCGCGACCGTGTTGTACTGCATCGCATCGTTATCATAGAAAGTGTTTGCAACGTTGAGTTCGAGATCGACGTCTTTCTTCTGCTTGAGCAAACGAGCAATGCGATCCCACTGTTCAACGGCCATAGTTAGTGCAGGGACAGCGGCAGTTTCGCCCGTCTTCCATGATCCGCCAGACTGCACAAAGACGGTTCCACCGCCTGCGGTTCCGCGGCTATGATCGATCACCGCCAGAACTTTTTCATCGGCAAAGAATTTATTCTGATCGCTGATGAACTGCATACGTTTCAGGTAGGCGGCAAAATTGAAAGCCGGCTTTTCGCTTGGAACTTGATACTGTCCGATGTCTTCCAATTGTCTATCAGTCAAACGTTCGTAAGGAGGATCGGTAATCGGCTTGACCTCAACGTCAGGGCCCAGGATGACGATCTTCCCGTTCAATTTGCCCTTGTATTTATCAAAGTCTTCCTTCTTCTCGATAATCGCGCGAACACATTTTGCCTGTATGATTCCATTCGTTCCCGGTGTCCAAGCCTTTGGATAAACGATCAAAGAGGTAACATCCGGGGAAGTCATGCGGGCATTCACGTATTGATTTGCCCAGCCGCGGCCGAATGGTCCCCAAGCTTCTAGATGAGAGTTCACCAGGCCAAATGAAGTCAGCTGATCGCGCGTCCATTCATTGGCGCGCTTCATGTTCGGAGAGCCGGTAAGCCGCTCGCCAATGGCGTCGGTCAGGCCGCTTGCAAGGTCCATAATTTTCGAATCGTGAAAACCTTCGTAGCGGATGCGTGTAACCATACCGAGGTCTGTCTTTTCCTGCTGCTGCGGCCAGGCCGGAAGCGTGCATATTGTAGAAATGAAGATGAGAGGTAAAACGAGGCGGGCGAACTTATTCATTCCACAGCTCCTTGAGTTATATGAGGTGCAGAATTATATCAAGCAGGGCCGGAAGACGCAGTTTTTCGATGCGGCGCATTCAAAGTTTCGATCCGAAAAACCGCAAGTAATGTTGACATGGCAAAGGGATGCCTCCTACTATCAATGAAGATGTTGTCAGCCTCTCAGACTCGTTGCCAGTGTTGTATGTGCTGTTGTTGTATGTGTGCGTCCACTGGCGCGCGGGAGCTGCTGACCTAAGAATTCTCTAGAAATCGGCACAATCAAACCCATCGCCAGTCTAATCAGCTGGCGGTGGGTTTTTTATTTTCGCACTTGGTTCCTATGACAACAACCATTACAGAGACGAAAGTACAACGTGTTGAGAGGCTTAAACGGGAGAAGAATCCCTGGGAAGGGCTGGAAGATATTCGCCGTTTCGCGCGCGAAGGTTTCGGCTCGATAACGCCCGAATGGATGGGTACATACTTCCGATGGTGGGGTGTCTACACCCAGGGTGATGGGGCCGGAGTGCTGGGCGGAAAAGGTGGTGAGGGAAAGGCCTTGCCTTACTTCATGGTGCGCATCCGCATTCCCAATGGTCAACTGCATTCCCACCAACTCCGCACAATTGCAGATATTACGGAACGCCATGCCAGAGGTCGTGCCGATATTACGGTTAGGCAAAATATTCAGCTGCATTGGGTAACGATAGAATCTTTGCCGGATGTGCTTGAGTCCCTATGGCGAGCCGGCCTGAACACAATGGGAGCTTGCGGAGATGTAACCCGCAATATCACAGGGTGTCCCCTTGCAGGTGTTGATGCCGACGAAATGTGCGATGCGTCACCCTTAGCTCAGGAAGCGACTCGCTTATTTGTTGGGAACGCCGAGTATTACAACCTCCCGCGCAAATTCAAAATTTCGATCAGCGGCTGCTCGGTCTGGTGCGAATATCCGGAAATCAACGATATCGGAGTGAGTGCAGTACGCCGGGTTGTGGCCGGAAAATCTGAAACTGGATTTTCTGTACGCGTTGGTGGCGGCCTTTCCACAGATCCTCATTTGGGAGTTCGCTTAAACGCATTTGTGCGCTGGCATCAAGTAATTCCAGTGCTGAAGGGCATTGCTGAAACTTTTCGAGATAGCGACAAGCTACGGGAAAGTCGTGAACGCGCTCGCCTAAAATTTCTTTTTCTGAAGCACGGTTGGACTGCAGACAGCTTCCAGGAAGAACTCGAACGCCGCATTGGATTTCAACTCGAAGCTGCGGCGGAGGAACATCGGCCAGACGATGTTTATCGGGATCACATCGGCATCCATCAGCAGAAACAAACGGAATATTCCTATGTAGGGGCTTCGGTTTTGCGGGGAAAGATTTCAGCCGACCAAATGCGTGCCGTGGCGGATCTATCCGAACGCTATGCGGGGGGCGAGATCCGTACCACCGTGATGCAGAATTTGGTGGTTGTAAATGTTCCGCATCGTAATACGCAAGCATTGGCCAGTGAGCTCAATGCAATCGAGTTACCGGTTGCCGGTTCGGTGTTCTGGCGCGGAGCCATCGCATGCAGCGGTTCTGAGTTCTGCAAACTGGCAATTACCGAAACTAAGAGTTTTTCTAGATGGCTGGTTGAAGAACTCGACGAGAGGCTTCCCGGATTCGAGCAGCATTTGAAGTTGCATGTCACGGGATGCCCCAACAGCTGCGGCCAGCACTGGATCGCAGACATTGGACTCGAAGGCAAGAAGATCAAAGTCGATGGGCAGATGCGGGATGCTTTCTATTTTTGTGTAGGTGGCGCGCTTGGGTTGCACCAGTCGATTGCGCGTCCCATTGGTTATCGATGCCTTGCGACTGATGTTCCGGATGCGATTGAGCGTCTTTTGCGACGCTATCTCGATGAACGTTTGCCGGGAGAAAATTTGCGAGGCTATTTTGCCCGCCACAGCGATGTGGAACTGCGTGAGCGTTTGGCAGGCGAGTTGGTCGCCCTGGTTGCGCGGGATTTGCCGGACGGCCGAGTGCCCACAGCGGTCGAAGGATGAGGGAGTAAGTATGGGATTGTTTCCGCTTTTTTTAAAACTCGAAGCTCGACGATGCATTGTGGTCGGAGCCGGCAATATTGCGGAGTCTAAAATTCGCAGCCTCTTGGATTCGAATGCTGATGTTCACGTAGTGGCGCCGCATGCAAGTGAAGCAATTCAAGCTTTGGTTCGTACGGGGTCGGTAGAGTGGCATCAGCATGAGTTTTTGCCGGCTGATCTGGACGGCGCATTTCTAGTAATTGCGGCGACGTCTTCCTCCGAAGTTAATGGAGCAGTTTTCCAGGAGGCGCAACGCCGAGGCGTGTTGTGCAACGCAGTCGATGATCCCGAACATTGTGATTTTTATTATGGCGCTGTGGTCCGGCGCGGTGATCTGCAAATCGCGATTTCGACGGCAGGGCATAGCCCAGCGTTGGCTCAAAGATTAAGGGTTCAACTGGAGGCACAGTTTGAGCCGGAATATGCCACGTGGCTCGAACAACTTGGGAATACACGCGCGCGATTGTTCGAGAGCAACGTTGATCCCGAAGAGCGCAAGGCTTTGCTACATCAACTAGCGAGTGGGCATGCATTTGAAGCGGCACAATTAGCTTCGGTAAATCTTGTTGCGAAAGAGCAGGGCGGTTTATGACAGGGAAGGTTTATCTCGTTGGTGCCGGGCCGGGCGATCCGGAATTACTTACTTTGAAAGCGGTACGTCTTCTACGGTCGGCAGACGTTGTGCTGCATGATGAACTGGTTGGAGCAGAGATCCTGGGCTTTGTCCCAGCCAGTTCGCAGATTCACAATGTCGGGAAGCGGGCAGGACAAAAAAGTACTTCGCAGGAAGAGATCAACGCACTGCTGGTGCAGTACGCGCTAATGGGATTACAAGTGGTGCGGCTCAAAGGTGGCGATCCGTTAATTTTTGGTCGTGCCGGAGAAGAAATCGAAGCTCTGCGCGAGGCAAACATCGAATTCGAAATTGTTCCGGGAATAACCGCCGCACTCGGCGCCGCAGCCGATTTCCAAATTCCATTAACCCATCGGCGGCTCGCATCTTCCCTGATTGTGCTGACCGGACATCGTTGCAAAGATGGCGACACTGATTGGCCAGAAAGTATTCCGGCGACAGCCACCGTCTTGATTTACATGCCGGGGTATAACTTTATTGTAACCGCCCGTAACCTTGTTGCAGCCGGAGTTAAGCCCGAAACGCCTTGTGCAATTGTTTCCAAAGCGACTTCGCAGGATGAGCAGATATACCAAACTACTGTGCAGGAGTTACCTTCCGCTCCAAGACTCGCAGCCCCGACTCTGCTCGTTGTAGGTGAAGTCGTCCGCCTCTCAAAATCGGCGTCTGTGTCTCATCTCCTCGCTTCTCACGCTTACAGCGAGTTTGTCCAAAGTGAAGCTGCCTTCTTTACGTCAACCCATAAACAGGATTCGATTCAGGAGCGCTCGTTGTGAAAGAATCTTTGGAAGCACTGCAAGTTATTGCCGAGAAATGGAAGCCAGAAGAGACCCTGCGCTGGGCGTTTGATAAATTTGGCGATGATGTGGAGATGGCGACCGGCTTCGGGGTCGAAGGCATGGTTCTTCTAGACATTGCGCACCGAGTTAATCCCAATATTCGAGTTTTTACGGGCGATACCGAATTCCTGTTCCCCGAAACTTATGATCTGATCGATCGCGTGGAGAAGCGTTATGGCATCAAGATAGAAAGGCTTTACTCAGCATTGACTCCTGAGGAGCAGGATCGCAAGCATGGAGCGGCGCTTTGGAAGCGTGATCCGGATCAATGCTGCAAGATTCGCAAGGTCGAGCCGCTCAAGAATAAACTGGCAGGATTGCGCGCGTGGATTACTGCAATACGGAGAGATCAGACGGCAGATCGGTCCACCGCGAATAAAATTGAATGGGATAATAAGTTCCAGCTCGTTAAAGTCAATCCGATTGCGGATTGGACAAAACAAATGGTGTGGGATTACGTCCACAAGTACAACGTGCCCTACAATCCTTTGCATGACCGCAATTATCCAAGCATAGGTTGCACACATTGCACCCGAGCGGTTCAGCTAGGAGAAGATGCGCGAGCAGGACGCTGGTCCGGCTTTCAGAAGACCGAATGCGGTTTACATGTGGATTTGCCGCAACCATTGGTAAACCTCGCAATTGCAGGGAAAAGCTAGAATTGAACGATAAATTTCTTTCGAATCGGGCTTTAGGATCATAAGTTTTGTAAAACTTCAGTGGCACTCGCCTGAGTCTCCGCTATAATTCACGGACAATCTTGTAAGACTTCCATTATCCATGGACTTTGATCAATTAGTTACATTTATGGAAGTTGCCAAGCTGGGCAGCTTCTCGCGAGCGGGACAGAAAGTCTTCCGCTCTCAGTCCGCAGTCAGTGCGCAGATTCGCCAGCTGGAGCAGGAGTACGGCGACAGGTTGCTGGATCGTTCGGGCAAGGACGTAACCCTAACTCCGGCAGGCCGGGTTCTGTTTGCCTATGCCGAGCGATTACTGCAAATGAAGGATGAGTCCCTGCTGGCGGTCGCCGATCAGGGGAATTCTCCGCGGGGAACCATAGTCGTCGGTGCGAACGAAGCCACTTGTTTGTACGTTCTGCCCGATGTTTTCGCGAAATACAGCAGTCTGTATCCGAATGTACAAATCAGCATTTACCGGAACTTCAGCTACAAAATTGTCGAGAAGCTGGAAAATGGCACCATTGATGTCGGAATTGTGACATTGCCGGTGAAGTCCGCCAGCCTGAAAACTCACGGGATTTTCCGGGATCAGCTCATGTTAATGGTGAATCCCCAGAATCCACTGGCTAAGCATGATGTAGTGCCGGTCAGCGAAATTGTGAAGCAACCGTTGCTGCTTCCGAAAACCGGTTATAGCCGGCGGTTAATGGATAAGCTTTTTCGTCCCTATGCCTCCCAGTTACAAGTACGGATGGAACTGCCCAGTGTGGGCATGATCAAAAGCTTTGTTGCGGCAGGACTTGGAGTGTCGCTGATCAGCGCGAGTTTTGCGCGCGACCAGGTAATGGCAGGCAGAGTCAAATTAATTGCTTTACAAGACGAGGAACTCTGGAGAGAGCTGGGCCTTGCGTATCGTCGCGACCGAACGCTTACACGGGCTACTACAACCTTCATCACCACTGTGCGGCAGCTGGCTGCCGCTTCAAAGTAATTTCGTTAATGCTAGCCCATGTATGCGCGTATCCTGTTTTGTTAATCAGCTCGATCACAATTTCTAATTTCCGGTCACTGTGAATGGTTGTTACTCTAAAACTGCAACCTCAGGCACCTCGAAGTGCCATAAAAAGGCGCGGTCACTTGGGCCTAAGTTGAATCCACTGAGGGGAGTTTGCACATGTCAGAACTCGAACAAAATCTCAACAAAATTCTCGAAGAGCATCAACACGAAAGCGGCCTGCATGTAATCGGTGGCCGGCGCAGGTTGATCGACCGCCTCATGCAATTCTTTGAGGAATCGAATCGCGAAGATTCGGCCAAAGCAAGCCGCGAACTCCATAATTAACCAAACCAGCGCATTGCATTGGTCATAAAAAAGGTCCGCCACCCCGAGGCGGATCTTTTTTTGTGTAAATCATATTTACCGCCAATCGCATCTGTCGTCAGCTTATCCTCCGCTACCGTAGTGACTTGTTCCCCAAGGCTTTAAATTAACTCTTGACATGCCAGCCAAAGCCTTTAACATATGAATACTTATTCATTTTGATGAATATAAATGCATGAGCAAACCTCTACGACAACGCGCGATTCTCGAACTGCTGGAGCGTGGGCCGATTCCGAGTCAAGAGGATTTGCAACGAATTCTGAACCGCCGGGGATTCGATGTCGGCCAAGCCACGCTTTCGCGGGATGTTCGAGATTTAGGGCTGATTAAGACCTCGGAAGGCTACACCGTCGCCCAAGGAGACAATTCAGCAGAGGCCGTCTTGCCCCCCGTTTCGCGATTGGTGCGCGAGTTTGTCTTGAGTACAAAGACTGCACAGAATTTGTTGGTTATCAAGACGAGCATTGGAAGTGCACAGCCGGTTGCAGCCGCGTTGGACGGAGAAGACTGGCAGGAAGCCATTGGCACTATCGCTGGAGATGACACCATTTTAATGGTTTGCCCAGACAAGAAAGCTGCGAAGAGACTGGAGAGCCGCATTCAAGGAATGCTTGGGTAATGGCGGCCAAGCTCAAAACCGCTGTTCTTGGCGCAACTGGCTATTCCGGAGTGGAACTCACGCGCCTGCTATTGCGTCACCCCTTGGTTGATGAGCCGATGCTGCTAGGCCGGACTGCTGAAGGTGAGATGACTGCAACCACGAATTTGGCGGATATATTTCCGGCTTTTTCGGGGAATGGTGGTTACCTATTACAGCCGCTTTCCTGGTCTGCGTTGAAGCAGCACGGCGTCGAATTGCTGTTCCTGGCTACTCCGCATCAGGCATCGCGATCGCTCGTACCTGAGGCGCTTTCGCATGGACTTCGCGTCATTGATTTGAGTGGCGCTTGGCGTTTGAAGCAGGAGCAAAACCGCGCGGTATATGGATTCAAGGACAGCGATGCAATAACGGCAGCTGAGCTCACCAAGAAGGCGGTTTACGGATTGCCGGAGTTAAATGGTGATCGAATCCCGAGTGCAGCTTTAGTTGCGAATCCGGGGTGTTACGCAACCTCGGTGATTCTAGCGCTTGCCCCGCTTCTAAAGGCGGGCGTGGTCGATCGCGAGCGCGGCATTATCTCGGATTCGAAATCGGGCGTTTCAGGCGCAGGCAAAGAGCCGAACTCCCGAACGCATTTCGTTTCCGTTGCCGACAATTTGTCGGCTTATGCAGTCTTTGGCCATCGTCATATGGGAGAGATCGTGGAGCAGTTGGATCTGAGCGCGAGTGAATTGATCTTTACTCCGCATCTGCTTCCAATTCCACGAGGAATCCTGTCGACGATTTATGTGCATTTGAATCGCGAGATGACGCCGACCGAAGTCGAGACTCAATTCCGTGAATTCTATTCAGGGAAGCGATGGGTTCGAGTATTTGCGACGCCACGTTTACCGGAAATTCAGTTTTCTTTGCATACGAATTATTGCGACTTGGGATTTTGTTTGGCCGAAGATGGCCGTCGTTTAGTGCTGGTTTCGTGTGTGGATAATTTGCTGAAAGGCGCGGCGGGACAAGCTGTCCAGAATATGAATTTGATGTTCGGATGGAAAGAGGAAGAGGGTTTGCAGTGAAGATTGTGGTCAAAATTGGGGGAGCAGCGCTGGAAGATAAATCAACGCTGCACAAATGCGCGCGCTCCGTGGTTGAGCTGGCGAAAGATGGCCACCGAATCGCAGTTGTGCACGGTGGTGGCAGTGCGCTTACCCGCACACTGAAGCTTCTAGGTAAAGAAAGTGATTTTGTAAATGGGTTGCGCATTACTGATGCGGAGACCCGGGATGTGGCGTTGATGGTACTCGCAGGAATTGTCAACAAGACTATGGTCGCGGAGATCAGTGCGGCTGGATATCCGGCGGTGGGGCTTAGCGGCGGAGATGGAACTCTGTTCCGAGCGCGAAAGAAGAAGACGGAAGGCTACGACCTGGGATATGTAGGAGAGATTTCCGCAGTCGAACCGCGCTGGCTGGAGGCGATTTGGAGCCAGGGTGGAATTCCCGTGATGTCTTCAGTCGCGTTGGGTTCCGATGGTGAGTACTACAACATCAACGCAGATTCGATGGCATCGGCCTGTGCTGTGGGATGCCATGCGGATGCGCTCATCTTTCTCACCGATGTGCCGGGTGTAAAAGATGCCGAAGGTTCGGTCATCCCCTGGTTGAACACGAAAGAAGTTGCCGCTCTGGTTGCAGCTTCGGTGATTGGTGGAGGAATGCTTCCTAAATTAGAAGCTTGCCGACAGGCTCTGAAAAAGGGAGTGGGACGGGTGCGTATCCTCCCCGCTGCGCAGGCAGAAAGTTTGTCCCAGTTTTACTTCAGCAAGCTCGATTGCGGCACGGAGGTGATCTGCGCATGAGCCTCGCTTCCGTGATGAAATCTGAAGAAAAGTTGCTGCTGCCCACTTATGGCCGGCACAAGATTTTGTTTGAAAAGGGGCGAGGTCTCTACCTCTGGGATTCTGAGGGGAATAAGTACCTCGACTTTTTGAGCGGCATTGGAGTGAACGCGCTGGGTCATGGGCATCCCCGAATTCAAGCTGCGCTCAAGAAGCAGGCGGGAAAGCTTATCCACGTCTCGAATCTTTTTTTCCACGAATATCAGGCAGAGCTTGCGCAGGAACTGACCAAAATTTCGGGCCTCGACCGAGCGTTCTTTTGCAATAGCGGTACGGAGGCTTGGGAAGGTGCGCTGAAGCTTTCTAGGGCTTATGCGCGAACCCAAAACAATAATGGACACAAAGCAAAATGGCGATTGCTGGCGCTGGACGGGTCTTTTCATGGGAGAACCTTCGGTTCTCTGGCGACCACTGGTCAGAAGAAATATCGTCAGCCGTTTGCTCCAATGATGCCCGGAGTCGGATTCGTCGGATTCAATGATGTTGATGACCTAAAGAGGCAATTCGACGGTAGTGTGTGCGCCATCTGCCTGGAAACCGTGCAAGGCGAAGGCGGCATTCGTCCCGTGAGCGAGGAATTTCTGCAAACCGCACGGGAGTTGACCGAACGTACGGGCGCCTTGCTGATCCTTGATGAAATTCAGTGCGGACTCGGTCGCACGGGGAAATATTTCGCTTATCAGCACTACGGAATTAAGCCGGATGTTCTCACTGTCGCAAAACCTTTGGCCGCTGGGTTGCCGCTTGGTGCGCTTCTTACAACGAATCGCGCGGCTGCCGGATTTCATCCCGGCATTCACGGAACGACGTTCGGCGGAGGACCACTGGCGTGTGCAGTCGCGATTGAGTTTCTGGACGTATTGTCAGGATTGCTCGACCACATATCAGAGTTGGGGGAGTACTTTCATGAGCAACTCGATAATTTGAAAACTCGCCACGGTTCGGTTCGAGAAGTTCGCGGAATGGGGCTTATGTTGGCGATGGATCTCGATTCCTCCGACTTAGCCAAAAGCGTAGTCGCGCAATTGTTACGAGAGGGAATTCTTATTAATCGCACGCACGAAACTGTTTTGCGGTTTTTGCCGCCGTACATCATTCAAAAGAAGCATGTGGATCAAGTTGTTCGCGCACTCGATTCGGCGCTTTCACAAAACTCGAAGCCAACTGGTCGCGCGGTCAAGTCCTCAAAGATAAAGATTGAGAAAGGAAACAGAAAACGTTGAGCAGCCAGCCATTCAGTTCGCAAGTTTTACATGCGCCCGCTCCGGCACCTTTCCCATGCCGCGATCTGGTGTCGACACGAGACCTTGGTCCCGATGGAGTGCAATCCGTGCTTCATCTCGCAAGCTTGATGAAATCGCGTCCCGGAGATTTCCGCAAAACGCTTGCCGGAAAACATGTAGTGATGTTTTTCGAAAAGCCATCGCTTCGTACCCGGCTTACGTTTGAAGCCGGAGTGGCAAGTCTGGGCGGTTCCATCTCATTTGTCGACCAAACGCAAGGACGCCTGGATGCTCGCGAGAAGCTCAGCGACATCGCGCACAATCTGGAGCGCTGGGTAGATGCAATCGTGTTGCGGACGTTTGCGCACAGCACAATTGAGGGAATGGCTGAGTACGCCTGTGTTCCGGTGGTGAATGCGCTCAGCGATCTTGAGCATCCCTGCCAGGCTTTGGCGGATTATCTGACCTTGCAGGAACGTTTCGGCAATCTCAAGAAAATTCGTCTCGCCTACGTTGGCGATGGCAACAACGTCGCGCATTCATTGTTGCTGACTGCTGCGTGCCTCGGTTCAAAGATACGAATCGCAACCCCGAAGGGTTATGGACCGAACGAAGAAATTGTGGCCGACGCTTTTGAGATCGCCGAACAGACAGGCGCAGAGATCGAGATTCTGAGTGATCCGCATAAAGCTGTCCGCGGAGTGGATGCAATCTACACAGACGCTTGGGCCAGCATGGGGCAGGAGCATGAAGCCGAGGAGCGGGCCAGAATTTTCCCTCCATACCAGGTAAACGACGAGCTTACGGCCGGAGCCGCCCCTCATGCCGTGTTCATGCACTGCTTACCTGCGCACCGCGGAGAAGAAATTACCGATAGTGTCATCGACTCAGCACGGTCGGTAGTTTTCGATCAAGCTGAATGCCGGTTGCATGCCCAGAAGGCTATTTTGACTTTATTGCTTGGCGGCGGGAAAGACCGTATGCCAGTGAGGAGCGCTCATGCCTGAAAAAGTAGTTCTTGCATATTCGGGAGGCCTCGATACCTCCATTATCATTCCGTGGCTGAAAGAAAATTATTCCTATGATGTGATCGCCATGGTCGGTGATGTGGGCCAGGGTGACGACATCGATGCCGTCGTCGATAAGGCTTATAAAACGGGCGCCAGCAAAGTTATTGTCGAGGACTTGCGCGAAGAATTTCTAAATGACTACGTGTTTCCTTCGCTCAAAGCGGGCGCAGTTTATGAACATAAATATTTGCTGGGAACGTCGATGGCACGTCCGGTCATCGCCAAGCATCAAGTTGAAGTCGCTTTGCGCGAAGGCGCGACTGCGGTTGCGCATGGGTGCACGGGCAAAGGAAACGATCAAGTGCGTTTTGAACTTACCTATCAGGCGCTCGCTCCGGAACTCAAAGTGATTGCGCCATGGAGAGAGTGGGATCTGAAATCTCGAGAAGATTGTCTTGATTACGCAGAGAAGCACGGCATCGTAGTCGAAGCCAGCCGAACAAAAATCCATAGCCGAGATCGGAATCTCTGGCACATCAGCCACGAAGGCGGAGAATTGGAAGATGCAGGAAACGCGCCGCTACCGACGACTTGGCAGATCACCCGTTCGCCGCAAGAAGCGCCGGACCGCGACGAGCAGGTGAAAATCGGATTTGAAAAAGGTGTTCCCGTGTCCGTGAATGGAATGGAAATTGGGCCCGTATCGTTAGTCGAATTGCTAAATGAAATCGGCGCTCGAAATGCCATCGGACGTACCGATATCGTCGAGAACCGTTTTGTCGGTATCAAATCGCGCGGCTGCTACGAGACTCCAGGTGGAACTCTGCTCATTACAGCCCATCGTGAACTAGAAGCTCTTTGCCTGGAGCGCGAATTGGCTCACTATAAGCAGCATGTCGGATTGAAGTATGCGGAACTCGTCTACTTTGGCCTGTGGTTTACGCCGCTTCGCGAGGCTCTCGATGCTTTTATCGAGAACACGCAAAAAGAAATCACGGGAACAGTTGCGCTTTCCCTCTATAAAGGGAATGTTTCCGTGGTGAGCCGTCAATCCGATTATTCGCTCTACCGTACTGACCTCTCTTCGTTCACCATGGGAGAAAGCTACGACCAGAAAGATGCGGCAGGATTTATTCGCATTCTTGGCCTGCCTTCCCGGTCACGCAGCCGTTCGCGCGCGGAGGCGGCAAAAACTGAGGTGGCGAAGTGAAGATGTGGTCGGGCCGCTTCCGGCAGCCACTCGATCCAGCATTCGAGCGCTGGCAGCGGTCTTTCGAATTTGATCGTCGATTATTGAGCCACGAACTCGCGGCCAGCGGCGCACATGCGCGTGCGTTGAAAGATGCAGGAATTCTTGCTTCGAGCGAGCTGATTTCGATCCTACAAGGCTTACAGAAGATCGGCGATCATGCTTTGGCATCTCCTGAATTTCTGGAAGACGATGAAGCCGAAGACGTTCATCATTTTGTAGAGAAGAAGCTCGTCGCTTTTATCGGCGATACCGGATACAAGCTGCACAGCGGACGCAGCCGCAACGAACAGATTGCGACCGATTTACGGCTTTACGTCCGGGCGAGCATCGATCAGCTTCAGTCAGACCTAGCCGAGTGGCTGGAAGTTTTTGTGAGTCGTGCTGAGCAAGCGGGTGTATCGGCCATGCCTGCGTATACACACCTGCAACGCGCCGAGCCGGTGCTTGTTTCCCATTGGTTGCTGGCTTACGTCGAAATGTTTCTGCGCGATGCGGATCGGCTGAGCGATTGTCGCAAGCGGCTGAATGTTTGTCCGCTCGGATCTGGCGCGGTTGCGGGTACAACGTTGGCGCTCGACCGTCGAGATATGGCCAAAGACCTTAGCTTTGATCGCACCACCGCGAACAGCATCGACGCGACCAGTGATCGAGATTTTGTTTTGGAATTTGTGAATGTGCTTTCCCTCATCGCATTGCATTTGAGCCGATGGGCGGAGGAAATGATTCTATTCTCGACACAAGAATATGGTTTCGTGCAGTTGCCCGAAGCGTTCTCGACGGGCAGCAGCGCAATGCCGCAAAAGATGAATGCAGATCTTCTCGAACTCACGCGAGGCAAAGCTTCTCGGGTGATTGGCAACGCTACCGCACTCTCCATTGCACTCAAAGGATTGCCGCTCGCTTACAACAAGGATTTACAGGAGACTCAAGAGCCTCTTTTCCAATCTGCCGAGACCATGGTCTCGTTGATGCCGCTTGTCACGAAATGGATGAAGTCTGTCGAATTCAATTACCCACACATGCAGGAAGCCGCGCAAACTGGATTCATGAATGCCTGGGCCGCAGCGACATATCTTGTCCAGCGTGGAGTTCCATTTCGTCAGGCGCATGAGCACATTGGTAAGGCCGTGCGGCTCGCTCTAGAGAATGGCTGCGAGCTAAAAGACCTGGCTCTGGAAGAATTGCAGACACTCAATCCCGCATTCGATCAAAATTTCTATGCGTGTTTGAATTTGCAAGCTGTGCTGGCGGTCCACGACGTTCCCGGAGGAACTGCCCCATCACGAGTAAAACATGCAATTGCGGATGCAAAAAAGCGAATCGAAGCAATTCGGGAGGACGTTCATGCAAACGCGTGAGGCCATTCTTCCCGATGCAGAGAGAATCCACGAACTGATTTCCGCTTACTCTGGGGACGGTACTCTGCTTCCCCGGAACTTTGCCGAAATTTGTGAGAACGTGCGCGACTTTGTAGTCCTCGAAGATCGCGGACGCATCATTGGTTGCGGTGCGCTGCACCTCTACGGTCAGCATTTGGCAGAAATTCGTTCCATAACTGTAGACCCTGGACAACAGGGCTTTGGTGGCGGTAAACGCCTGGTGCAAGCTTTGTTGGATGAGGCAGAGCGGCATCGTGTGAGTTGTATTTGTTTGTTCACGCGCAAACCGGAATTTTTCGCACAAATGGGTTTTTCCATGGCTCAACGAGAAGATCTGCCGGACAAAATCCACAAGGACTGTTGCGTCTGCCCCCGCTATCACTGCTGTGACGAATTCGCCATGGTACGTGGAGAGCTCCCGAAATTTGCGATTCTGCCTGAGCCCACCAATTGGTTGGTGAAGCTACAGGTATGAGCCAGATCTCCCCTCCACAAACAATCCACCTTCCGCAAGGCTTTAGCTTTTCAGCTGTTACCGCTGGCATCAAGGTCAGCGGTCGGCTTGACTTGTCTCTGATCGAAGCCTCCGCCGGGGCTACAGCTGCTGCCATGTTCACGAAGAACCGAGTCGTTGCTGCTCCCGTGGAAATCGGTCGCCAAGCTTTAGCTATTAGTCGTGGGCGAGTGCGGGCGGTGATTATCAATTCTGGAAATGCAAATTGCGCGACGGGGAAGCCTGGACTAAAAGCGTGTCAACGCATCTGTCGCGAAACCGCTAAATTACTGGGAGTGCGTTCCGAGGAAATATTTCCTTCTTCGACCGGGATTATCGGCGTGCCGCTGCCTGCGGAGAAGATTGTTAATAAGCTGCCCGACTTGATTGCAGCTCGACAATCAAGCGAAGAGGGAATCGCTCAATTAGCAAAAGCGATCATGACTACGGATACGCGACCTAAACTGGCTTCAGCTCAATTTCGCTCGGGAAACTCAATGATTAATCTGACCGGCGTCGCAAAAGGCTCTGGCATGATTCATCCACAACTGGCGACTATGTTGGTCTACATCCTGAGCGATGTTAGTGCTACACCTGCGGAATTGAAGCATCTTTTGCGAGAAGCTTGCGACGAAAGCTTCAATTGCATCTCGGTTGATGGCGATACTTCCACCAATGACACAGTTCTAGTACTGGCCTCAGGTAAAAGTGGAACGGGTCTGAAGAATCCAAAAGTTCGCGATCAATTTTCAGCAGCTCTGAGAGAAGTTTGCCAGTCACTTGCAAACCAGATTGTCGCTGATGGTGAAGGTGTTCAGCACATCATCCGCTTACACATTGAGCAAGCTAAGAATCGTCACGAGGCGTTGCACGTGGCGCGCGCAATTGCGCATTCTTTACTGGTTAAGACTGCATGGGCGGGAGCTGATCCGAATTGGGGACGCATCCTATCGGCGGCTGGAGCTTGTGGTTTGCTGTTAGACCCAAATTGCATCGATATTTATATCGGCAAACAGCGCGTGTGCCGGAACGGAGTGGGCTTTCCGTTCGACGAGGCAGAGGCTCACCGTGGTCTCTCCCAACAACAATGCGATATACGCATAATACTCCGGCGAGGGATTGCCTCTATAATATTTCAGACCACTGACTTAACCGCGGAATATGTTCGGATCAACGCCGATTACTCAACTTAGACGAGGCTAAAAAAGAAACCAAAAAAGAAAGAGCGAGGCGTGGTGCGATCTGACATCGTTCGGCTTCGACCGAACCTAAGACGAGGAAACGATAAAAACCCGTGCCACCTCGCTGCTGAATTCGAGATTAACGAGTCTACGTGAAGAAACAAATCGGAATCAAACTGTAGATATGATCCAAAGTCATGCAAGGTGAAAGCTTACCTCGACGGAGAAGATCAGGCAGCGGCGCTGTTTTCTTTTGCGATTTGAGCTACAAGCGTCCGATCAGCCTGAATGCGGAAGCTCGGCGAGTCTTTTACTCCCCAAGTGTACTTATATGACTCTTGTCCCCGCAGAAAGTTGATGCACTTCTTGCCTGCCTGCAGCGCGTCTTCGATCACGGTACCGAGCAGCAACGTTCCCGGACTCAATGATTCGTGTGAGGGATCAAAGCCTTGCATGTAGCAATACACAACTTCGCGCTCGAAAAATGAATATAACGTAGCAATGAGTCGGCCCCTTAGACGCAACCCGTAGAGTCGAAGAACCCCGCAGCTCAGCAGCAATGGCGCCGTTTCACGATGAAAGCACTGAGTACTACGGTCGAAGAGAACGCCCGGTTGGCCGAGTTGTCCCCATCTTGTTCCGTGCAACTCGAAGAGTGCCTCAAGAAACTCATTTAATGTTTCTCGCGTGGCGATCTCGATGTTGCCTTCCCCGGACTTCCGTAAGCGGGAGCGCGCATTTCTGAGGTTTTCATATTTGTGTTTTGGAATTAGTTTTTTGATGTGCTCCGTGTCTTCCGTCAAAACAAGTTGGGTACAAACATCGTGTAGGTTCGGCGTAAGGCCGTAATCAGCGAGTGTAAGAAGCGGAGACCCTGGGGATAAATCTGTAAGGTTGATCACATCCCATTGGAACTCAGGTCTTGTGATGAAGCGCATGCTCGCCGAGGTTGTTTGCTTGCGTATTTCAGTTTCAGCGATAACATCGAGATAATCGGACACTCCGCCGCCTGTTAGCCCAAGGATCCGTTCCGATCCGTCTGTATAAATGAGGAATGGTGCGATACCAACTAGTCTGCCCTCGTTACGAACCTCCACAATCAGCGGCTCTTGAGGCTGGAACATACGCATCCAAAAAATGATCCATTCGGGGCGCTGAAATGTTGTTGCTCCAGAACAGCGCTCCCAAAGTGCTGTCCACTCCGGAAGCATTCTTTCCGCCGCTTCGATAGTTTTATGCACTTTGACTTGTAGCTGAATGTTCATAGTTTTAAGCGGCTTTCGAAAGCGGAGATTTGGGGATCTGCAAGGCACCCGTCACAATTTCCTCATAAAGAGAGAGATAGTTAATTATCATGTAACGGGACGAAAACCGAGCTTCTGCTTCTTTGCGACATGCTTCCGGATTCAGCTGCGGCGCTGCTGAGATGGCCTCTGCCATCTCTTCAACATTGTTCACCAAAAACCCCGTTCGTCCCTCGTCAATTAAGTCAGATAATGCACCTGCCCGAAACGCTATAACCGGCGTACCGCAAGCCATAGCTTCCATAGCAATCAATGAACTAGTCTCTGTGACCAAGCTCGGAATCAATACGCACCTCGCGCCGCTGAGAAGATGCCGCTTGCGGTCTCCACCGATCGCGCCAAGAAAACACTGAGTTTCCGAAAGGCGCGGAAGAATGGATTCTTCGAAGTAAGCACGGTGCGACGGATAATCAAACACAGTACCCGCAAGAAAGAATGGAGCGTTGGCGATGCGGCAAGCTTCCATCGCCAAGTGAAAGCCTTTTTCGGGGCAAATACGACCCATGCTAAGAGCGTAGGCACCCTTAGCTTGAGCAGCTCCGACCCTTAACGATTTGAAATCGCCCAGAGGAATGCCGTTTTCAATGATTCTGAAAATCTGAGCGTCTGAGGGGCAAAAACTTGCTTGTGAACGCGATACACAAACAAGGTATGTATCTGGCCGGCTTAGACGAAAGATCTCATGCGGATACCAATCAAGCGGTAAGTGAAGCGTCACAACGACCGGTATTCCTGCGGGCGGCAAATAATCCATGAAATCTATGCCGTGTAAATGCACCACATCGACCGGAAAATGTTCGAGTGCACGGAGAATTGCCTCACGATGTTGTTCGCGGGCTAGCTGCTGCGCGTGTTCGTCGAGCAGAGAAGGAAGCAATGCGGTCGGGAGTAGCAGGCCGTGACAGCGAGAGCCAGCAGGCGCAATTACAAGCGATCGGTGGCCCGCACGGACAAGCCCTCCATCAAGGATTGCGAGCACCTGCTCAGCACCGCCAGCAGTGCCCCCAGAAACACGAGCCAACGGATAACTCACGTTGAGCACAGTTAGCCTCATGCGCTCTCTCTGCTTGCCAAAGTAAATGATGGAACGTTTGTGAATTCGCCAATCGCTTGAGTCGCCAACTCTCGCCATTGCACTCCAGTAATTTGCCAGCCCATGCATTCATACCACAGCTTTCCTGAGTGTGGAGGCGTGCTGAAGTTATATTTTGGAGCCGGTCGTAGACGTTCGGGGTTAAGTGGAAAATTCTGCAAAACTAATTTCTGAGATTTGTAGCAATCCATCATGCGTTTTTTGCGAGCGGCCTCTTCTGGCGCAAGCTGAATGATGAACTCTTCGAAGCGTCCAGGCTGTCCTTCTGATACAGGAAGAAATTCTCCCATACAACACTTACCATTGTGGGCATGATAAGAAGTCATCTCCAGAAGTTTAGGAGCGGCTGCGGCTTTAAAAGAGTTAACCGCGAGGGAGGCGACCAGAGCTGCAGAATCGTGGTCGGGATGGCCGCCTTCATACGCATGAGTGATCAAAGCATCGGGTTGCAACTCGTGTAAGAGAATGGATAGAGTTCCGGCTAGTTCACGCAATCTAAAGACAGATTCTTGATCGATGGTTCCAAGGTAATGAATTCGTTCAACAGGAATGCCGACGACTTCCAGCGCTGCCTCCGCTTCATGCCGTCGAATGCATGCATATTCTTCCCGGGAATAGTTACCACCCCCAGACCAGAGTTGCTTGTCGCGAGGCGCCCCGTCCGTTAAATAAACTACAGCGGCATTCGGTAATCGGCTGAGGGCAGCCGAGGCGCCGATAGTTTCATCGTCTGGGTGAGCGGCTAGCATAAGTGTGTTAACGGATTGGATGACAGTACGTGCAAGCAGACCAGACTTAGGATCAATCAGCTTTGCCCACGCATTTATATTTTCATCCTTGTGACTTGTACGGTTCATGCAGCGATCAGGGCTGAAGATAATACACGGACTGCTTCACGATAGCCGTGCAAGGTGCCTACGTCGACGTAGACTTCTCCGCACTTTGCGGCCGTAGCTACGCCTCCTTCCGCGAGATAGGCATTTACGAGAGTGCCTATGTACTGATCATTGCGTCCGCGATCTATCCAGAGCTGGTGCAGGTCTGCAAGATGTTCTCCCGTGAGTTTGAAAGCTCCCCAAACCCACTTCGAATCCGCTCCACGTTTCTTGACTTGAATTTCCTCAACGGATCCCGTTTCGTTAGTGATCACGGCATCAAACAGTTCAGGTTGGGTAACTGGAAAGAGTAAGAAAGAAAATTGTCCATCAGGTAAAAATTCGAAGCCATCAAGAGGAAACCACACCGTATCCGGTAAACCCACTAACACTTCATCATCCGGCGCAATAAAAGGTAGCGCACTGAATAGTGCATCACAGAGCCCATTGGGGTTTTGTTGAACGGCATAACAGATTGAGGCCCCGCCAATCCGCCCCCCAAAATAACTCACGATATCTGTCTTTGCTGGAGAAATAACAAAGCAGACTCGAGTGACTCCGGCCGTGAGCATACGTTCCAGCAGATATTCACAAACTGCGCGAGGCCGTTCCACACTTCCATCGAGTCGAGTGCCGACGGGAAGAAGCTCCTTTGAAAAGGCGAGTGGCTGAATTCGTGTGCCAAGTCCTGCGGCTGGCACAATTCCCCAACGATGGCTCATGCTGCCTCCAAAAAGCGAACCAGCTGCTTACTGCGATGTTCAGCGGTGTGTTCCGAGAGGACACGTTCCCGAGCTGCGCGGCCAATCCGCCGTAAGTCTTCGGAATCCACGGCCAAAGCATCGACTACATCGGAAGCAGTTGCAGCCAAAAGGATCTCTTGGCCTGGTTGAAAGAATTCCTCCAATCCTTCCCACACGTCAGACACAACAGGCGTTTCGCAAGCAGCTGCTTCAAATAAACGTCCGGAAGGGCAATATCCCGCTTCCGCCATTGCGGCGCGAGTTACATTCAGGGTTAATTTGGAGGAACAATAAAACGCTGGGTGCTCTGGCGGCGGGAGGTGGTGAACAAACCAAATATTTTCCGTCCAGGGAAAATTCTCCGGATATTGCGCTCCACCAATCACGAAACGTTTACAAGGAGACCGTCTCGCGGGTTCCAGAAATAATTCGTCAAGAGTTGATTGCCGATCTGGCGCGTAAGTCCCAAGATATGAAATATCAGAGCTGTAATGTTCGTTTGGATCCACGGGTTTGTGAATGTCTGGATCGACACTCCCATAGAGCGCGGCCACACGGCGCGCACCTAAAAGTTGTTTTAACCCTTTCAATGCGCTACCACCGGCATAGCTCAACACCAGGTCAAATGCGTTAAGCCCGTAAGAGGGAATGTATTCCACCGAACCTTCTTTTCGATACTTCTCAAGCGTTACTGGAGAATCCAGATCATAAAAAACCCGCACCGGTACGTGAGAATTAAGGACTAGATCTGATGCCGCTAATGCATCCGGGCAATAAGAAGTCACGATGCTCGCGTCAGAATTGTCGATAGCCTCTCGTGCTGAAGGCTCTGTTTCAGACCAGTCTTGATATAGGAGTAATTCGTACTCCTCAGGACTCTTCAAGTCGCGGTGCTTCGCATAATAAGGCATGTCACGTTCAAAAAAAGTTACCTGATGGCCTTGACGCGCGAGCGCTCCGCACAACCCTCGCCAAATAGTCGCATGTCCGTTTCCCCATGAAGAGCTGACAGTCAGGCCGAATATGACGATTTTCATGCTTTGCCTTTGTTGCTAATTTGGATGAGTTTGTGCTTACCCTTAAGACGAGAACGCCGACGTTAAAGTTATGCAAATGAATAACAACTCGCCATGCTTCGATGCTGTTCAATTCCAGGACGCTGTATCCAGAATTGATTCCGAACAGCGAATTCTTTAGGGAGAGTTACGGCGGTAGCGGAGCAGGACGGACATCTTACACTCATAGAACAGCATCAGAAAACGATTGTGTTATGTGTGATTACATAACTTTTATGCAGCCGATGTAACGATCGGGAGAAAATGACTGTTTCTCATGCGCTTGCTAGTGATTCTAGTTTTAGGCTTCTGCGCCACTGGGGTTGCTGAAGTTTCTTATGAAGGACAGCCCGTGAGCTCCATCAATGTGATTGCAAACCCTCATTTGGATGCCGGGAAATTCCGTGCTTTTATCGTGCAGAAACCGGGGCAGCCCTATTCAGAAAAAGACGTTCAAGCCAGCATTGCTGCCCTGAAGAAGAACGGCAGCTTTCCCAGTGTGGATGTACACGTGACCCCGGAAGCTGCTGGTTTGCGTCTCACTTTTATTCTTGAGCCTGCATATTACGTCGGGATGTTGAATTTTCCAGGAGCAACGAAGACATTTACCTATTCCCGGTTGTTACAAGTTGTAAACATTCCAGATGAGGCAGCTTTTGACAAGGAAAAGCTGCCCGACTCAGAAACTGCGCTACGACATTTCCTCGAAACTAACGGATTTTATCAATCAACAGTAAAAGCGAACACCCTGCTCGATGATGCTCATCGGATCGCGAACATAATTTTTACGATAAATCTGGGAAAGCGAGCGCGAATCGGACAAGTGTCGATTCAGGGGGCTTCCGCTGAAGAAACAGCCAAATTGCTACGTTCAGTGCGCTCTCTCCGCGCACGGCTTACCGGAGGCTTGCTGAAGCCGGGAAAGTCTTACAGTCCTGAGCGCATGAGATCTGCAACAGCATTGGTCAAACGAGAACTAGCAAAGCAGAACTACCTGGCTAATAAAGTTCAGGCAAATCCCCCCGAGTACCATGCTGAAACGAATCGCCTCGATGTTTCCTTCAATGTGACGGTCGGTCCTACTGTGGATGTGCGTGTTGCCGGAGCGAAATTGTCATTTCTTCCATTCCTGTCACGCCGAAATCAAAGAAGATTAATCCCCATTTATGACGAAGGTAGCGTGGATCGCGATTTGGTCAATGAAGGTCAGCGGAATCTGGAAGATTTCTTTCAACAAAAAGGTTACTTCGACGCCAAAGTTGATACCAAGTTTCAAAAGCAAAATGACAAAATCTCAATTGTGTACACAATTGATAAGGGGGAAAAGCACAAAGTAAACGATATTAAGCTCGAAGGAAACCGCCATCTCTCGAGCGAGCAGCTTGCGTCAGTTGTGACGGTAAAAAAACGTCGTTTGTTTTCACATGGGCTCTTCAGCCAGAAACTACTAAGACAGAGCATAGATAATATTCAAGCTCTCTACCGGGACAATGGATACGAAGACGTTAAGGTAGATTCTCAAGCCATCGACCACGAACCAAACGTGGATGTGGTGTTTAAGATTACTGAGGGTTTGCAGACAATAGTCGAGTCGCTACAGGTGATCGGCAACAGCGCCCTGCCCCTTTCAGAAATCGAACCCTCCCAGGGATTCAGGCTACGAGAAGGTGCACCTTTTTCTCCGGGTAGCATGTCGCAAGACCGCAACCGGATTTCCGCCAAGTATCTCGATCTTGGATACCTCAACGCTGAGGTGAAAGCGACTGCGAAACGATCTCCCAATGACTCGCATCGTGTGACTGTAACCTACGACATTGCCGAACATCAGGAGGTCCGTATTAGTGAAGTAATTTATTTGGGACAAAAACGTACCCGGCAGGCATTTATCTCTAAATCGGCGGGTATATCAGCAGGTGCTCCGTTGAGTGAAGGGAAGCTTCTTGCTACAGAGAGCACGCTGTACAATCTCGGAATATTTGATTGGTCAAGCGTAGGCCCCAAAGCACCCGTTACCACGCAAACTGAGGAAGATGCTCTAGTCAAAGTTCACGAAGCTCCGCGAAACACTGTTACATACGGTTTCGGATTCGAGGTCACAAGGCGTGGCGGTAATGTCCCCACCGGAACGATTGCTGTGCCCGGCCTACCCACCATTGGAACAGGGAACGCTCAAATAGTTCCGAGCGAAGCTACGTTCGTAGGGCCCCGGGGGTCCATTCAATATACTCGCCGCAACATGCGAGGACAGGGCGAGACGGCAGCTATTTCTCTCGTGCTCGCCAGGCTCGAACAAAGAGCGGTAGCAACGTACATTGACCCGGACTTCCGACTGTCGCAATGGAATTCGCTCACGAGTCTCTCATATTGGCGCACAACGGAAAACCCTCTTTTCGCAGCAGATTTAGCGGATGCGTCCTTTCAACTGGAGAGACCCTTTGGCAGCGCTAAGTCCACTCGTTTACAGATACGATACGATTTCAACAAAACCATTCTGGCTGCGTTGCTGGTGCCGCAACTTGTGTTGCCGCGGGATCGCAATGTTCGTTTGTCGACTGTTTCCAGCGCTCTTATTAGAGATACCCGCGACAAACCATTGGACGCTCATCACGGGATCTTCTCCACCGTGAACTTTGCGATCACTCCCACCGCATTTGGGTCGAATGCAAACTTTACAAAATTTTTGGGACAGTATGCTTTTTATAAGCCGGTGCACTCGATGGTATGGGCGAACAGCCTTCGCTTGGGCCTGGCCAAGGCTTTTTCTGGAAGTTTCGTTCCGACCAGTCAAGAATTTTTTGCTGGCGGCGGGACAACGTTACGAGGCTTCCCTCTAAACGGAGCGGGTCCGCAGCGCATTGTGCCATTCTGCGGGAATCCGGTAGCACAAACGAATTGCGCAAATATTAGTGTGCCAGTTGGAGGTAATCAACTTTTTATTTTGAACTCCGAGCTGCGCTTTCCCTTGCGCATTCTGGAAAATTTAGGGGCAGCGGTTTTTTATGACGGAGGCAATGTCTATCGCGCGATAAATTTCAACGACTTTGTGAATAACTACACAAATACGGTTGGCATAGGAATGCGCTATCACACACCGGTAGGGCCGGTTCGGTTTGACGTGGGTCACAATCTAAATCCGCTTCCAGGAGTTGGATCGACGCAATACTTTATTACCCTGGGCGAAGCTTTTTAGGAAGTAGCGGTTTATGAGATGGAAGCGTGTTATTGGATGGGCAGCAGCGATTGGATTACTGCTGATAGTGGTCCCGGTAATGGGGGGGTATTTCGTTTTACGGAGCCCTGCCTTCCATCGCTTTGTATTGGCCAAAATCATTCAACAAGCTGAAGAGTCAACAGGCGGCCGAGTGGAGGTCCGCGACTTCGATTTCCGTTTGTCCGGATTGACGGCGAATCTCTACGGTTTAATCATTCATGGAACCGAATCCTCTGATCAAAAGCCCTTATTGCAGCTCGACAAGCTCACAGTGGGTCTGAAGATACTCTCAGTGATGCACCGGAAGATCAATCTCAATCAACTGCTTATCGAGCATCCCGTAGCTCACCTGCAGATCGGCAAGAATGGAAAAAACAACATCCCGCAGCCTAACGCGCCGAAGCAGAAGAGTTCACAAACGAATGTCTTCGATCTGGCAGTGGGCCACGTGCTCTTGACCAATGGTGAGATTTACTACAATGACCGCCAGAGTTCCATTGATGCCGATATCTATGACTTGAGAACCGAGGTGAAATTCGATTCTTTAGCCACCCGGTATGCTGGTTCGATTTCATACCACAATGGCCAGATCAGATATGCGGGTTTGCAATCTCTTGCCCACAGCCTTGACGCGCAGTTCGATGCAACGCCTTCGGGCCTGAATCTCTCACCCCTCACTTTGACAGTTGGCTCTTCACGGATCACCGCGCGGGCGAATTTAATGGATTACAGCAATCCCCGAGCGGATGCAAACTACAATATTCTGCTTCACACGCAAGATTTCTCAGGCATGAGTAAGGCGGCAGTTCCTGCTGGTGATGTTGCCTTCTCGGGAACCCTTCACTATCGAAATCTGCCGAACCAGCCCATCTTGCGAGATGTCTCAATAGACGGCCAACTCAATAGCAGCGCTCTTCTAATTTCCTCTTCTCAAGGCCGTGTAGAACTTCGTAGATTGTTTGGAAGATACGAACTGGTCGACGGTAGTTTCCAAGCACAGGATCTACACGTCGAGCTGCTTAATGGCAAACTGACCGCCAATGTCGTCATGCAGCATCTCGACAAAACTTCGGTTGCGAAGCTACACGCAAACGTGCAAGGCATTTCTATACCGGCGGTAAAAGGTGCTCTGGGGGACGCCAGCATCAAAAATTTGCCGCTCAACGGAAATGTAGATGGTTCAATGACTGCCTCTTGGACCGGGAGCGCCAGCAACATGCGGGCCGAGTCTGATCTCGGTATTCATGCGGGCATTGTGAATCATGAGGCGAGTGGCTCTCACGATATTCCGCTCACTGGGGCCATTCACGTCAGCTATGATGGTCCGAAAAGTTTGATAACAGTTCGGCAAAGCATGGTTCAGACGCCCTCTTCATCAATCATTGCCCAGGGATCGGTGAGTAGCGAAGCAAAAGGTCGATCTCAGCTGGAAATTCAAGCCAAGACCAGCAATCTTCACGAACTGGCTATTCTCGCATCCTCTTTTCAAACAAACCCAAAATTGAGCAATACAAGCGATCAATCAAACGCGTCCAAGCCGTTGAACCTGTCCGGTTCGGCCGCATTGAACGGGACGATACAAGGCTCACTACAAAACCCTCAAATTTACGGGCAATTGACGGGCCAAAATCTTGAAATTGAAGGTACGCAAATCAGCAGTTTGCAATTAACTGCGCAAGGAAGTTCCTCGGCAGTTACGGTGCAGAATGGTTCTCTTGTTATCCCCAAACAAGGGAACGCGCAGCAAGGGCAAATATCATTCAATGCAAATATCGGATTGAAACGTTGGTCTTACCTTCCTTCGAATCCAATCGCGGTCAATGCATCTGTGAAGCACGTCTCGATTACTCAACTTCAACAGATTGCTCGGGTGCAATATCCCATTGTTGGAAATCTTTCTGCGGATGTGACACTGCGAGGCTCTCAGCTCAATCCTGAAGGACACGGTAGTTTGGAAATTACCCATGCAACCGCCTACGATGAGCCGGTCCAAAATTTCAAAGCGCAATTTCAGGCGGCGAACGGATCTGTTACTTCCTCACTTAATGTCAGTTTGGCCGCAGGAGCAGCTACCGCGAATGTCTCCTTTGAGCCAAAGACGAAAGCATACAAGGTGCAGTTGGATGCTCCTGGAGTTGTCCTGACAAAACTGCAGACGGTGCAGCGAAAGAATTTGCATTTGATTGGAACAATAAGCGCGACGGCAAGTGGGTCGGGAACCTTAAATAACCCGCAGCTCACGGCTACAGTGCAAGTACCGCAACTGCAATTGCAACAGACCACGATTTCTGGAATTAACGCTCAATTGAATGTTGCGAATCAGCAGGCTGATCTGTCGCTGACCACAGGTGTGGTTCAAGCCAGATTGCAAGCACACGCGAAAGTAAATCTCACTGGAGATTACTATGCTGACGCGAAAATCGATACCAGCAGGGTTTCGCTCCAGCCGCTACTCGCCATCTATGTTCCGAGTATCCCAGACGAATTTCAGGGCGAGACCGAACTGCACATGACATTCAAGGGCCCGCTGAAAGACAAAGCGCGGCTGGAAGCCCACCTCGAGATTCCAACGCTGACAGCAACTTATCAACAGCTACAAATCGGAAACTCTGGTCCTATCCGCGCTGACTATGCGAATTCAGTTATTGTGCTGCAACCCAGTGAAATTAAGGGTACGGACACCTCTTTGCACTTTGCGGGACGCATTCCAGTGAGTACTGATGCCAGAGGAATGGAGCTGACTGCAACCGGTTCCGTGAACATGCATCTTGCCAGAATGTTCAGCCCGGATATCAAGAGCTCCGGCATATTGGGCCTTGATGTCCGCACCACGAGCGATGGCGGACGGCCCGAAGTTGCAGGCCAGATCAAGATCCAAAACGTGTCATTTTCAACCAGCACTGCCCCAGTCGGCATAGACAGTTTGAATGGAGTACTAGATCTTAAAAAGAATGAAATACAAATGACTCAATTGAAAGGACAGCTGGGCGGTGGCGACCTCTCAATCGGAGGAGCAATCATTTATCAGCCGCAAGTGCAGTTTAACTTAGCCGTTAAAGGTCAATCGATGCGGCTACGCTATCCCGAGGGAGTACGTAGTGTCTTGGATACTGACGTTAATCTCACCGGAAACTTGCAGGAGGCAGCCGTAAATGGGCGCGTGCTGATTGATGGCCTTTCATTTACTTCGGATTTCGATTTATCGAAATTTGTGACTCAATTCAACGGCCCTAGCGCTCCGCCCAGCGGACCAGGCTTTGCCGACAATGTAAAACTGAACGTCGCAGTGCAATCTACGGGAGACCTTTCAGCCTCAGCATCCACGATCAGTATTGAAGGATCCGTAAATTTACGGCTCATTGGAACTGCATCAAACCCGGTGATCGTGGGCAGGACAGATCTCACGTCAGGCGACATTTTCTTTATGAACAAACGCTATCAACTGCAACGCGGCATTATAAATTTCACAAATCCTAATCAGATCGAACCTGTTGTTAATCTTTCGATAACTACAACAGTAGCGCAATACGACTTAACCCTGAATGTTATGGGACCGATTGACAAGCTTCAAACCAGTTATGTTTCTGATCCACCGCTGGCGCCGGCTGATATCATCAACCTACTCGCCCGCGGACAAACGACCGAGCAAGCTGGTACCGGTAATTTTGGCGCCGATTCCATTCTTGCATCTGGTGTTGCCAGCCAATTGGGTAATGGCGTTCAAAAATTTGCAGGAATTTCCAGCCTGCAAATCGATCCATTAATCGGCGGTAACAATACCAATCCATCAGCGCGAATTGCCCTACAGCAGCGCGTAACGAAAAATTTTGTTTTCACTTTCTCGACGGATGTTACTCAGCCGCAGGGGCAAACCGTTCAGGGAGATTATCAATTGACTAAGCGATGGTCAGTGAGTGCCGAAAGAGATCAGTACGGTGGTTTTACCGCCGAAGGAAGATTCCACACTAGCTTTTAGTAACAACAAAGCCATTCGATTACCGTCATGCCAGATACGCAGTTAAATTCAGATCAAAGTACAAATGAAGACCTCTGGGTTTTTCGTGATGGACGCAATCCAGTTGCTGGGACGGTATTGTTGCATGATTTACAACTTTCGCTGCGAAGCGTGCTCGAGGATGCAAAGAATAAAAATTATGCTCTTAAAGCTCTAATTCAGTCGGGAGAGTTCGAATCGGCATTGGCCGATGTAGAGAACCCGGGTGCGTGCCTAATCGCGGAGCTGACGAGCGCTCTGGCTGTATTGTACTTAGATGGAGATACTACTGTTATAAGCAAACTGGCTGGCGCTTTGGATAGCTTGACAGTTCCGAACATGCTGGTTATTTCGCCTCCGGAAGGTTTTTCTTATTACGCTCTTCACCCGCTCGATTTCGTCAGAGCAGTTGAAGAGATCGCAGATTCTTCTCGTCCTGCTGCTGTAATCGGCATTCGAAGTATCGGAACCACGCTGAGCGCAGTGGTGACAGCGGCCCTGAAGAAGCGATTTGTTCCAGCGCAACGTATAACAGTAAGACCCACCGGTCATCCATATGATCGCATCACGCGCTTTAGCAGTGAGCAAATTCTTTGGATTAACCAATGGAAAGAGCGATCAGCCAAATTTCTAGTCGTGGACGAAGGACCAGGTAGAAGTGGATCAACGTTTATTTCGGTAGGCGAAGCGCTCGTGCAAGCAGGAATTTCTCCCGCAAATGTTACTTTGATCGGCAGTGTGGAACCGGATCTTAATGAATTACGGGCCAGGGATGCGGTTCATCGCTGGAAGACCTTTCGATTCTTGAAATGCATGCCAACTTCGTGCTCGCGCTTTAGCAATCACATTTACATTGGCGGAGGTGAATGGCGTAGAGAGTTATTGCGTAATCCTGGAGACTGGCCGGCGTGCTGGCCTCAAATGGAGCGCCTGAAATTCCTGTCGCCAGATGGTGCTGATTTTTTCAAGTTTGAAGGACTAGGCAAATTCGGGGAGGCAGTACAGCAACGTGGAAAATCGTTGGCGGATGAAGGATTCGGATATCCGCTGGAGGAGGCTGGCGACGGCTTTACCTTTTCGAAAGCATTGCCCGGCCAATCCTTACGAACAAACGATATCTCGATTGAAATTTTAGAGCGAATTGCCCGGTACTGTGCTTTTCGTGCTTCCGAATTCCGGTGCACAAACGGTATGCCAAACCTCCTGCCGGAAATGGTGAGACTCAATGTACAGCAGGAATTTGGAGTTGAACTCGACGCCCAAGTTGAAGCTTTGGCTTTAGGCGATTCTGTGTTGTGCGATGGGCGTATGCAATCTCACGAATGGATTCGAAACGAGAAGGGCATTCTGCTTAAAACAGATGGGACAACTCACGGTGATGATCACTTCTTCCCCGGACCATGTGATATTGCCTGGGATTTAGCTGGAACATCAGTGGAGTGGGATTTGCCTCCTGATGCATTGGAGTTTTTACTCCTGCGTTTTCGTGAACTAAGCGGGATCAATGTGGCGGGACGCATTTCGATATTTATTTTGGCCTATGCAGTATTTCGAATGGCTTTTTGCAAGATGGCAGCAGGAACGGTTAGAGGGACTGCCGATGAATTCAGGTTGCGTAAAGCGGCTTTATATTATCGGCGCCGCGTCGAAAGACATCTGTTTTCCAAAACTGTTGGCCATGTTCGGAGTTCCCGCGCAATTTAACCGGGGAAACGTATTCGTAAGCTATAGCAGCTGAGAATGCCACTAACGGGCCATTGGCATCCTGAATTTTGATGGGTACGCTGTATAATCCTGACTTAAATTTTGGCTACGAATGAATTTAGAAAAACAAGTTTTCACTGAATCTCCCGCTTCGCACGTCAGAATTCTGATTGTCGACGATCATGAAGTAATGAGACTCGGAATCCGCAATTTGCTTGAAGCCATGCCCAATTGGGGCATATGTGCTGAAGCAAGCAGCGGCCGCGAAGCTATCGACAAAGCCTTCCAATATCTTCCTGACATAATCATTATGGATATCACAATGCCGGGAATGAACGGCCTTGAAGCCGCTGCGGAAATCGGACGATCACGACCCGATATTCCTGTCATTCTTTTTTCTCTGCATCTCTCCGAAGATTTAGTCAGTCATTTCGAAACTGGGGGTATTCGGGGTGCTGTGGGCAAGGGCGAGGCTGCGCGGGATCTCGTAGAAGCAGTGAAGAAAGTTTTAGCCGGTGGAACGTTTTTCCCTACAAAATCGGCTTCAAAAGCGTAGGCTGCGAACCCTTCTCTACTCTGAACGTCCGATCCACCACAATACTTTAGCTACAATTCGCCATCCCGTCGCGGAGATTGGTGTCGAATCGTATTCCCGATTTTCAGGCACTAAAACTTCGGTGTGATCAAATCGTTGCAATCTGGAAATGATAAGGCCTTGCTCATTGTGGGCTGCCACCACGATATTCCCATACAACTTTGAACGATTGGTTTGCGAGGTATCGGCGGCAATGATATAGCCATCATGGATTAATGGCATCATTGAACGGCCATGCACTGTCAAGCAGCTTGTATAGGCGGGATTGGGGCACCATGCACTGGGAGCTGCCAGCATGGATTCAGGTGCGACTTGTTCGAGTGAAGTCAAGGGATCGCCTTTGCCGCCGTGAGTCGCTGCAAATATCGGTAACACGGGAATTGCAACTAGCCCAGCCTTCGCCTTCTTTGCAGCCGATTGAGCGCCTGCCTGTACAATCTCCAGGTTGGGCAAGCGGTCCTTCCGCAAACGGCTGCGGATTGCAGGCAACACCCGCATGAGGTCTTCGCTATGCAACCCGGCGCGTCCCCAAAAATACCAGCACTCCGGATCTCCGGTGAGATTCCCCAGTTGGATACTAATGTTGGCAGGGGGTTCCTGTACTCCGCGTTCCCAACGAGAGACGGCCATTGCCGAGGAATTCAGCTGTTTACCCAAATCCGACTGGCTCAATTTGAGCCTGCGGCGCAAGGTGATAATGCGTTTCGCCCACTCCAAATCCTTTGCTCTTCTTGTTTTAGCCATGTTCCACTGCTACACTTATTAACGCAAATGTTTAACGTGAATGTTAGGCAGCGCGTCTCCCAATTGGCACTATTGGTGACAAGTTAAATGAGAGGGCGTCATGTACAGTGACAATTTTAGCACAACGCTAGATCCGGAAACATTGTCCCCGCAAACGCTTTATCGCGGTTTGTACGTACGGATTGCCCGCAAGCTCAAAGTCGATCCTTCGTACGTGAGCCGCGTCGCGCGCGGGGAAAGACGTTCAGAACCGGTAGAGAGTGCATTACGCAGCGAAATTGAACAAATTAATAAAAAGCTGGGGGCGGGCCTTTCCAGCCGTAGCAAGACTCCAAGTGCGCAGGTTGCCGCGAAACGGCTTCGTTTTTTTGTAACGCGCAACCGTGACTGGGTCCGGAAGGAGTGGTTACAACAAAGCTGCGCAGATCACAATCTAAAGCAAATTAAATTGTCGAATCAGCGCCGATTGGCCCCATTGATGCCCATTGTAGATGAAGCCTTGCGCGCCATGAAATTCAGTCTAAAAGAGATGTCTCAGACGACCATGAAAGCTGCTCACCAGCACGGGCTCGCACGCCGCACCCAGGGATACTCATTTACCACGCTATTAGAGGAATACAATTTGATCCGGCGTTGTGTTTATACCTTAGCGGAAGAGAATGCCCGCCATCTGGATCCGCACTTACTGGTTCATGATCTAGGTCAAATTGGCGAGGTGCTGGATTTACAAATGCAAACCGCCCTTAGGGCGTTTACCGGGGAAGCCTGAGGCGATTTAGCAGCCCTGTTCCCGGATGAGCAATGCCACCGGGAAGTTCGCAAGCAAGGTCGATACTAATGCGAAGGATGTCTGCTCTGATTTTTCAAACGACAGCGTCTCAGAAGTGAGTACGTTTCGATAAGTATTTTGCTTACAAGGAATCTCCACTCCCGTGTCTTTCCACAAAGAACTATTAACAGGAGAGTTCTCACCATTTCCCAACAGTTGAGCACAGAGTCTTGGCGCCACAACAATGGCCATTGCATCTTTACTCCGGCGTGCAAACGCAATGACGTTGTGGGCTTTTTCTCCGTGAACGGCTAAGGGGACATATTCCCCGTCTGTGAATAGGGAAGGAACTTGTTTCCGTAGGCTAAGCGCCTTCCAAATCAAATACATCTTGATCCGGCCATCTTCCATGTTCCCGGTTACTTCAACCAGTTGTGACTGTACTGGTTTCGAATCCTTATTTGAGCAGTTCTGGAAATTGTGCAAAAGCTTTTTACGCAGGGAATAATCGACCGGACGGCGGTTATCGGGATCAACCAAATTGAATTCCCAGAGTTCATTTCCCTGGTAGATATCCGGAACCCCAGGAGACGTGAGTTTAATAAGAGTCTGGGAAAGCGAGTTGTACATTCCAATGCGAGCTACGTATTTCTGAAAGGGAACAAAGTCGGCAAGGAAATCGCCATTCTTTGCCGGATCGAGGATTTTTTCAACAAAAGTTGCAATTGCACCTTCGTAGTCAGCATTAGGATTTGCCCAGCTTGTTTTCTCTTTTGCCTCGCGGACTGCCTTTATCATGAATTCCTTTATTCGATCAACAAATGAAGGACTGGCAGGATCAGCTTCGTTTTTAATTTCTCGGGGACCTATTGCCGTAGGCATTACTGTTTCAATCGGCCACGCTCCAACCAAGGTTTGATAAAGCAGATACTCATCGTTGCGAGAGGGGGCCTCAACATCGGCAACCAAAGCTTTTTTATTTTGGTTGAGTTCTTTCCAGTGGCGTACTCTTTTACGCCATAGCGCTGGAATTTCGGACAGAACATCGATGCGGGAACGAACATCCTCGGAGCGCTTGGTATCGTGGGTCGAGGTGTCGAGCATACTATGAGGCCATGCTTTGGCCCGCTCCATGGTTTTCCGATGGAAATCTTCCCCCGAGATGCCAAAATTACGGGGATCGCCTCCCACTTCGTTGAGAGAAATCAATCTGTGATAACGGTAAAAGCTAGTGTCCTCCAGGCCTTTTGCCATCACGGCACTGGTGAACTGCTGAAATTTCATGGCGAAGCGCGTGACAGATTTCTTGTAAATGCGTCCTTGTGCCTCGGGGCTGCGGACGAGCAATACATCTCTTACGAAATCGAAAACACTTTGATCTGCGCCGGGACTTTGTCGTTTCGCTCGGTCGACGGCTTCTTCGATGTATGCACAATCCGTTTCCGAGACACAGCCCTCCGTGATATAGGTTCGATAAACTGGAAAGGAAGCCACAATTTTGCTGAGAGCATCCCGCAAGCTGTTCACCGTAAAATCGCAAGTGTGGCGATTTGCAAGAGCGATTCGCGTCAACAGATTTGCCAGCACGGTTAATTCGCTGGCCAGAGCCGTATGCATCACGATCTTCTTACTTCGATAAAGTAAAGAGTCGAAGTTAACCTGGCGGCCGAGAAATGTACGGTAGATGCGGTCCATCTTGCCAACTGCTGCCGGATCGACAAATAGACCATTAACGAGATTTACAAATTCGTAGCCGGTGGTCCCAAATACTGGCCAACTTGCAGGTAGTTTTTCGTCGCCGGTAAGGATTTTTTCGATCACCACGTAGGTAGGTTTTGAGTCACAGTCTTCACTGGGCACCTGAGATTCGAGGCTACATTGCAATCGCCGGAAGTATTGCGCCGGATCATAAAGGCCATCGGGGTGATCGATTCTTAAGCCGTCGACTTTGCGTTGACGAAGAAGGTCGAAGACAAAACGATGCGTTACTTCGAATACGGCTTCGTTCTCCATCCGCAATCCAGCCAGGTCATTGATATCGAAAAAACGGCGATAGTTGATGTCGTCGGCGGCAACTCGCCAGTATGCGAGGCGGTAGGCTTGCGCCTTGATCAGCTCATGAAGTTCGTTGAAGCTGGCCGAATCTCCGGGTGTTCCGTTCAATTCACGAATATTTTCTTCGATGAACTCCGTTATCTCTGGAGTTTCCTTACAGCGAGTGGCCAACCGGCGTTTGTGAATTTCTTTGTCACGCATACGCTCTGATTTTTGCTCAGGTGCAATTTCACTCCGGCTTGGCAAATGGGTGAATGCTGAAATCAAGCTCTGGAATTCCAGCAATTCCTCACGTCTCGATTCAAGAGTTTGCTCCAGCCGTTCCAGCTTGCGGCCCAAAATCCGCGGATATTCTCGCGGATTCACTGGAAAACGATGCTGGTGATAGCAAATGCTGAACTCTCCCTTTTCTCTATTGAAACTCAGCTTGAGTTCACCCTGGTCAAGAACATTGCCATATTGATCGCCGAGAATCGGGATCAAAACTTTACCCTGCAACTCGTCTTTTAAAGGCTCCCAATCAATATCGAAATATTCTGCGTAATCTGAGGACGGCCCATTCTCCAGAACATCCAGCCACCAGGCATTATCCGCGCCCATTACTCCCATATGATTGGGAACAATGTCGAGAATCTGTCCCATCCCATGTTGGTGTAGAGTTTCCACAAAGCGGTCAAAATCTTCCTGGCTCCCAATCTCCGGATTTAACGTGTTGTGATCAATAATGTCGTAACCATGTGTGCTACCCGGCCGCGCCCTAAGGTAGGGAGATGCGTAACAGTGCGTAATTCCGAGCGCCGCAAGATAAGGAACCAATTCAGTTGCGTTCGCGAAAGTGAAATCGCGGTTGAACTGCAATCGATACGTAGAGAGCGGAATTATGGGTGTCGTCATCGTTGAATGTTTATTGATTTCTGAGCTCACAACATCGTGCTTGTTAACGAATAAACCATGCCACTGACCAGGGAGGCAAGGTCTCTTGATTCCATGCAGAAGTCACGCTTTCATCATTTGTAAAAATTAGATCGCCATTTGGGCGCGGCGGCATGGGAATTGGCGAAGCCCCCATATTTGTCAGCAGCGTCAGAGTTATATCGTTATGAAAATTCCAGGTAACCATGAGACCTGTGGTTCCCTGTAGGGCAAACTTTGCGCATACTTTATTCGCCAAATGAGGAATGATGTGTTCTCGTCTAAGCGCCAGCAATGTCCGATAGAATTCTGACCAGTTGTGATGCAGCGGTTCGTTGATGGTAGTCCAATCGAGCTTTGAGCTAAGAAACGTTGCTTCGGCGTTTGGATCTGGGATGCGAGACCGTGTCTCTTCTGAAGAAAATTTTGCGAAACGGGAAAATTCATTTCGCCGGCCATTGGTCACAGCTTTCGCCAGGTCTCCTTCGAAATCACAGAAGAATAAGAATGGGGTTTTTGCCCCAAACTCCTCTCCCATAAAAAGCAGTGGTGGAGCAGGCGAGAGGAGCAGAATCGAGATGGCCGCTCTTAACGCTTGTGGGTCCGCGGCTTCCAGAATCCTGTCTCCAAACGCGCGGTTTCCGATCTGATCGTGATTTTGAAGAAACGACACGAAAGCAGATGGAGGCAAATGGCGGCTTGGCTCGCCGCGAAGAGCATTTCCATGATATTCCGAAATGTCACTTTGATAAGCAAAGCCTTCACTCAGACATCGCCCAAGTTGTACTAATGGCTGTTTGGAGAAATCGGAGTAGTACCCATCCGTCTCGCCAGTAATCAAGACGTGTAAGGCATGATGAATGTCATCATTCCATTGAGCATCGAACCACTTTGTGTTTTGGTCTTGGTCTCGTTCGAGGTAATGCGCTTCATTATCGCCATTCTCAAGAATTAGATGAACCTGTTTCTCGGGGCCAAATTTCTTTCGGATGACTTCTGCCAATTCCTGCAAGATAGCTGGTCTGGAATCATCCAGAATTGCATGAACTGCATCCAGCCTTAATCCATCGAAGTTATATTCCTGCAGCCAATACAGAGCATTTTGGATGAAGAAGTCCCGAACCGTACGGCTTTTCTCTCCGTCGAAGTTGATTCCGTCCCCCCACGGTGTGTGGTGACGACTGGTGAAAAATTCGGGCGAGTATTCTCGAAGATAATTTCCTTCGGGGCCGAAGTGATTGTAGACAACGTCAAGGAACACCATCATTCCTTTGGCGTGTGCGGACTGAATTAAATGTTTCAAATCGTCTGGATGTCCATACGCGCTATCTGGAGCAAAGGGAAGCACTCCGTCGTAACCCCAGTTTCGCTTACCCGCAAAATCCGAAACTGGCATTAGCTCGATTGCCGTGATTCCGAGATTGGCCAGATAGTCGAGCTTCTTCTCGACTCCTGCGAAGGTACCCTCGGGAGAAAATGTGCCGAGGTGAAGTTCATAGATGACAGCTTCCTCCCAAGGACGTCCGCCCCAATCAGAATCCTGCCATTGAAAGCTGGTGGGATCGATCACCTGGCTAGGTCCGTGAACATCGCTCGGTTGAAACCGCGAAGCGGGATCGGGGACCTTCAATCCGCCATTAATTTGATATTGGTAACGACTTCCTTCTTTGGCTTCGGAAGTGACGAGCTCAAACCAGCCATCCTTCTGCTGAACCATTGGGAGCGGGGCCTCCCGCTCCGAGAGACTGAGGTCGACATTGTGTGCTTTCGGAGCCCACAGTCTGAATCGAACACTTCCATTGGGAAGGCACTCGGCTCCAAAGGGCATTGAATGTTTACGCTCCATTTCGCCGCTCCTTTGCTCTCACTTGATCTCGAGGACGTTCAACAAGTAGGGAAAGAGAACGCGCTTGCAACGAATAGGTAGCGCCTGCCTCGCACAGAGTTCCCGGGCTCTCAATGTCTGAAGAAGCAGTGTCGATCAAAACGATCCAGCACATTCCTGAAGCGACGGTAGGCAAAAGAAATGAAACGCCTTCATGATGAGCGTTCATGAGTAAAAGAAAATTCTGGTCTTTAATGGGCTGAGCTCGTTCATCTTGTTCATCGAGTCCCTCGCCAGCGAGAAACACTCCCAAACTGCGGGCAGATTCTTTTCCCCACTCTTCATCGGTCATCTCACGGCCGTCCGGCCTAAGCCACAAAATGTCCTTTACACCAACACCTTTAATGGACCTGCCTTGAAAGAAGTTACGCCGGCGGAAGACTGGATGGCTCTTGCGCAGCGCAATTAACCTTTGAACGAAGGAAAGTAAATTGACATCGGCCGATTCTTTTGACCAATCGATCCAACTGATTTCGTTATCCTGGCAATACGCATTGTTATTTCCTGATTGCGTATGTCCGAGGGCATCACCGGACAACAACATGGGGACACCTTGCGAAAGCAGAAGCGTAGCGAAGAAATTGCGTTTTTGGCGAGCCCGTAAAGCATTCACTTCCGGATTGCCCGTGGGGCCTTCTTCGCCACAATTCCAGCTCCTATTGTTGTCAGTGCCGTCGCGATTATCTTCGCCATTTGCTTCGTTATGCTTTTCGTTATAGCTGACCAAATCTTGCAGCGTGAAGCCATCATGTGCGGTAACGAAATTCACGCTGGCATACGGTCTACGGCCGCTTCGCGCATATAAATCGCTCGAACCGGTAATGCGATACGCCAGCTCTCCGATCTGTCCACCATCGCCCTTCCAGTACGAGCGTACTGCGTCGCGATAGCGATCATTCCATTCCGCCCACCCAACCGGGAATTTTCCGACCTGATATCCTCCTTCGCCCAAATCCCATGGTTCTGCGATCAACTTCACCTGAGAAAGAACCGGGTCCTGATGAATGATGTCGAGAAACGCTCCCAGTCGGTCGACTTCATGAAGCTCGCGTGCCAACGTGGCCGCCAAATCGAAGCGGAATCCATCCACGTGCATCTCGAGAACCCAGTAACGCAAACTATCCATAATGAGCTGCAACACCCGCGGATGACGCATGTTTAATGTGTTTCCGGTGCCGGTATAGTCCATGTAGTAGCGAGGATTATCGGCGAGCGTGCGGTAGTACACGGGATTATCGATTCCGCGAAAAGATAGGGTGGGTCCCATCTGATTGCCTTCCGCGGTGTGGTTGTAAACCACATCCAAAATTACTTCGATCCCGGCAGAGTGCAGGGTCTTCACCATGGTCTTGAATTCGTTTAGCGAACCGGTTGAAGAATAGCGAGGCTCCGGCGCGAAAAAGCCGATCGTGTTGTAGCCCCAGTAATTACGCAGACCTTTCTCGATTAGCGTCCGATCATTAATGAAAGTGTGCACCGGCATCAATTCGACTGCGGTGACTCCCAGACGAGTCAGATAGTCGATCACTGGGGCAGTGGCAAGGCCGGCGTAAGTGCCACGTAAGGTCGGTGGGACATCCGGGTGACGCACAGTAAAACCTTTCACATGCACTTCGTAAATAATGCTTTTATGCCAGGGGATATTCGGGGGACGGTCTGAACCCCAAGTAAAGGCAGAATCAACCACTACGCTTTTGATCATGCCAGGAGCGCTGTCACGTCGATCAAAGGATAAATCGCCATTTCGATGGCCAATTCTGTATCCAAAATGCGAATCGCTCCACTTCAAATCGCCTGCAACTTGCTTGGCATAAGGATCCAGCAACAACTTATTTGGATTGAAGCGCAGTCCTTTCGAGGGCTCATAGGGACCATAAACCCGATATCCATATAAAAGGCCGGGGCGAGCTTCCGGCAAGTAGCAATGCCAAACCTGATCGGTTTGCTCACGAAGCTGGACACGATGAGTTTCGCGGCGTCCTGACTCATCAAATAAGCACAACTCCACTTTTTCCGCATGTTCCGAAAATATTGCAAAATTAACGCCTTCTCCATCCCACGTAGCTCCCAATTGGTAGGGTTTTCCGGGCCAAACGATCGGTGCTGACTGATTGAGCAATCTGGAACCTCATTCTATTAATTTGGAATACTCGAAACTGAGTTTTCGCGAACTTGCGATGCAAAATTCAATCGGTCCGTGACTTAGCTAAGTCTATAAATTTCGCCGTGCTACGGCAGAACTTAGATGTGCTTCTGGATGAAAAAGAAGGTATCCGCTGGATGAGTGACGTGATGTGGTTCCAAGCACTCTTTTATTCATACAGGCTAAAGCTAGCCAGAGTGCAAGTTTTACCCGATATTTTAAGCTTAGCAAAATGGTTATATCTGTAATGTCGCTTATAGGCTTCTTATGGTTTCCCATTGTGCAAACCCGGCATGTGGCGTTCCGCTTCGAAGGTTGCGAAATGGCCGCCTCTTTCATTTCGAGATGAAAGCCAAGGAAGTTAAAGAAAAACACTCCAATCATCAAGCCAAAAACTCACACTCCGTCCTGCACTTTTGGTTATGCGGAAAATGTTCCCCAAAATTTACCTTGAACTTTGATCCCGCTAATGGGGTCAAAATTGTGCCGTTGTATGTGGCGAGAAGCGTCGGTTCCGCGAGGTAGCCATTGAGGTAGCCATTATTGAGGTAGCGCCTAATTCACATTTAATACAATTTCTAAATTTAAAGGAGGCAGGCAGACACTGAACAAAAAGGGGAGGTCTTGATTAGTGGCTGCCTTTTTGTCTCCTTCGCGTTGGGGCTATTTCATAAATACCTTAGTTCAGGGAAAGTGAATATCAGGCCTTTCCTGTAGGTAACGGTAATTTTTTTATAAAAAGACCTTTTACTTGCAATTCGCATCCATGTAGCTGCGAATGTCGTCCCACATTTCCGCTAGCGCTAATTCCCCCAGCCATGAACGGCTGCCCCATGTTACTGAATTATCGCCGGAGTATAGCCAGGTTCAACCCTCAGATTTTCCTGCGATTCAAGATTACGGAATCATAGGCGATTGCCGAGCAGCTGCCCTGGTTTCAAAGCAAGGCTCAATTGATTGGCTCTGCTGGCCACGATTTGATAAGCCGGCAATTTTCGCGGCATTGCTTGATCGCCAGCGGGGAGGGAATTGGCAAATTTCGGCAGTTCTTTCCGGCAAAGTTGACCGCTACTATGTGCCCGAAACGAACGTTCTACAGACACAATTTTCAACTAAAACGGGCATTGCGATTCTCACCGATTTAATGTCAGGTGCTGGGCAATTACCTCATCAGCTCATAATGACTCCCGATCATGAAATCATCAGGTATGTGGAATGCACAAAGGGCAAGATAGAAATCGAAATTACATTCTTTCCTCGCGCTGATTATGGCGCAAGAGCCGTTCAGATCCATGAGGTGGGGAAACTTGGCCTTCGCATGGCTGTAGGTAAAGGAGTTTACTGGCTGCGCAGCAGCGTGCCATTAAAAATCAAGGATGGCAGAGCTTTCGCAAGGGTGATGATTCATTCGCGGGAAACCATACAGTTCTCGTTGAGCTATTCAGAAGAAGCTCCAGCTGTTTTACCTGCAATAGATAAATCAATTCTCGATCGCGTTCAAGGATCGATAGGGCGATGGCAGGCTTGGGCGAAACGCGCAGACTACGACGGCTCGAATCGAGGCGAGGTGATTCGTAGCGCTCTTGCACTGAAGCTCTTGAGCTACGCACCTTCCGGCGCAATTATCGCAGCTCCGACTACGTCATTGCCGGAACGAATTGGCGCGGATTTAAACTGGGACTACCGTTTCTGCTGGCTTCGCGATGCATCCCTAACAATTCGTGCGCTCCTTGAACTCGGTTATTGGTATGAGGCCACCGATTTTCTTGATTGGATGTTACACGCCACGCGTCTCACTCAACCAGAACTAAGAATCTTGTACTCTCTTTACGGTGATCGAGCGCCGCACGAAAAAACACTTGATCATCTCAGTGGATATAAAAATTCTCGGCCCGTGCGTATCGGCAATGCAGCGCGCGATCAATATCAACTCGATGTCTATGGGGAAGTCATCGATGCCGCGGCCCAATATGCGTTTCATGGTGGCAACCTCGACCGTGAAATGCAGAAAGTATTGATCGGCTTCGGAAACTACGTGGTTCAACACTGGGATTCCCCGGACGAGGGTATTTGGGAGCCAAGGACTGGCCGGGAGAACCATACGCATTCCCGCCTGCTTTGCTGGACTGCACTTGACCGCCTGATCACACTTCATCAGAAGGGAAAACTTCAGCGAGCCCCTGTTGAGATTTACAAGAAAAACGCGGAAGCCATTTGCCAGCAAATCAAATCACGCGGTTGGAATGAAAAACTGCAAAGCTATGTAAGTGTGCTGGACGGCGACAAACTTGATTCCAGCTTGTTGTTGATGTCCTGGTATGGATTCGAAAAAGCCAATTCACCACGTATGCAGGGAACATATCGTGCCATTCGCCAGCGTCTGGGAACTAAAGATGGCCTGCTCTATCGTTATGAGGTGTATCCCCGCGAAGGCACCTTTGCGATTTGTAGTTTCTGGGAGACTGAGTTTTTGGCAATAGGCGGAGGCACACTGGCCGAAGCGCAAGCGATGTTCGACCGGCTGGTTCGCTTCCGCAATGATCTAGGACTCTATGGGGAAGAAATAGATCCGGATACCGGTGCAGCGTTGGGAAACTTTCCTCAAGCGTTTACTCACGTTGGTTTGATTGGCGCCGCACTTTCCATTCGACAACGTGAGAAGGGCGAACAGCAACTTGCACATCGCTCTAAAGATGCAGAAAAGCGTAGGCCACACTCGGAAGCGAACATCTCAGGACATATCTCATGAATTGGGAAAGCTGGCTATTTTCGGGATTTCTTGCGACCTTGGCGGTTTCAACCATATTGAGTGGAAGTCAGGGGTTAGGGCTGACCCGGATGAATATCCCGTACATGATCGGAACCACCGTTACTTCCGATCGCGAGAAAGCGAAAGCGTATGGCTTCATCTTGCATGTTTTAAATGGGTGGGTTTTCTCCATCATCTACGTTCTCATCTTTGAAGACCGGCATTATGCGAACTGGTGGTTTGGGTTATTGCTAGGGCTCGCACATGCATTGTTTGTGCTCACAGTGGGGATGTCGCTTATTCCGGGAATGCATCCTCGCATGGCAAGTGAGCAGCATGGCCCGAATGCGGTGAGGCAGCTTGAACCTCCAGGTTTTATGGCTTTGAACTACGGATATCAAACCCCCCTCTCCGTAATTTTGTCACATGCAGCTTTCGGCGCCATCTTGGGATCGTTGTATCACCTGAAATGATTCCACTTAGTGTTCGACATAATAATCTTGTCCGAAAACCTTGCTCCCATTGGTAGGCATCCTAAACTTGGCCGAAGATAAAGCAGAGGAGGACATATGCCGGAAAAAGCGACAATGGAACGGGCACGAGAAGATGCTCGTGAAGGAAAAGCTCCCAGTACACAGGCCGGAGAATTTGTTCGCGAAGAGTTTGATCATGTCCGCGAGGGTAAGCACGGGGTACGCAATACCAAGCAAGCTATCGCAATAGGATTGTCGAAAGCGCGCCGCGCTGGAATTAAACTTCCGCCTCCACCGAAAGGAAGCGCATCTGCTCGTAAAAGCAAGGCCAGCTCAAGCCGCTCCAGTTCAACAAATTCAAAAACCAACATTAAAAAACGAAATCGTCCATCGAGCAAGCGTTCAAGAGCGACTTCTAACGCGCTGAAGAGAGAAGGCCGTTCGGGAGCTTCTCGCAAGGCAATTTCTAAGCAAGCGAGGGGAGCCGCGCACAGGCGCAGCAGCGCTAATCGCTCGCGAGCTGCTAAAAAAGCCGCGCAGACACGGAAGCGCAACAGCACTTCCTCAAATCGATCCTCCTCCCATCAATCTTCCAAGCGGCCATCCAGATCTAGATGAAGGGGGCAGAACTCAGAATCGGCACGTCGGGCTGGCACTATCAGCACTGGCGTGGCGATTTTTATCCTGCTGATCTTCCTCCGGCCAGGATGTTTTCCTGGTACGCGCAGCACTTCGATACTGTTGAAATCAATAACACTTTTTATCGCCTGCCGACGGAAGAAGTACTTCTTAACTGGAAAAAACTTGCGCCGCCCGGTTTCTTATTTGCCGTTAAAGGGAGCCGATTCATCACCCACATGAAGCGGCTCATAAATCCAGAAAAATCCGTCGAGCTATTCTTCTCGCGAGTGGAGTTACTTGGAAATACTTTGGGTCCAATTCTGTTTCAGCTGCCTCCCAAATGGTGTGTAAATCGGGAACGCCTCGACGAATTTTTACAAGTTCTTCCTCGCCATCATCGTTATGTAATTGAATTCCGTGATGACAGCTGGTACGTTCCATCGATTTATAACCTTCTAAGTAAATACAATGTTGCTCTTTGCATTCACGATTTACACGGCGCACAATCGCCCATAGAACTCACCGCGGATTCTGCGTACGTTAGGTTTCATGGAACCACGGGCAAATATCAAGGAAATTATGAAACCAAAATGTTAAAAGACTGGGCTGCCCACATAGCAAGATGGGTTCCCCAACTCTCTCACATATTTTTGTACTTCAACAATGATGTTGGAGGCTACGCAGTGAGGAATGCAGAATCGCTTTTGAAAATCTTGGAAGAACGTGGTATCCAACCGAGAGTTGCAGAGTTAGATAGGGTTAGTAATGTGAGGTAAGATACACCGTTTACCTGCTGTTTTCACCTTCTTTGTACATGTATTTGATTGCCGGTTTGTAGATCATCAGGTTGGAAGCTCCGCTGCGGTTTACCTTAATACATGCCTTGTCATACCACTCCAGAGTGCCGTGGATTTCTTCTCCGTCGCGCAACACAATTACCATAGGCGTTTTCGATTGCATCTGCTTCTGGTAATAAAAATTTTCGGCATTAGTCTGCTCGAGAGGAGCTGGCTTTTTGCCGCCCCCATTCGGGCGATCTTGACCGCTTCGATCATGCCCATTACGGTCGCTATGAGCGGAACGTTCAGGACGGTCGCGCCGTTCTCTTTCCCGTTCACTTGCGACTGGCTGTGGGGCGTGGCTATGCTCGCTACGATTTAGCGAGGGACGAATCAGTTTTCGGTTGGCAAACCCTTCTGCTTGCAAAGAACGCTCGGCTGGAATGGAGTCAATTGCGTCTTTCATGGCACCACCTGTTCGACACGCTTTTTGCGGACCACAATCCCGAGGCGGCGGACGACCGTGGATGAAGGCGTGAACTTTCAATTAACGTAGCATAAGACCTAACCTATGACAATGATTGTTTGAACCTATCACGAGTCCACAATAGGTAGTGCTCACCGGACTCTTGAACTATTTGCCGTATCCTCTATGTTCCATTGCGAGGAGTTCCTCGTTGCTGGGCCAAGCAATAGTCAACAAAAAGGCGGAGTCTTCCAGAGACTCTACATCGTGTTTCATTGATCGTTTAAGGGCTAATAGACTTCCTGTCCGCAAGTCTTGCATTTGACCTTGCATGCCGACGCGGATGTGTCCCTTTAGAAGCTGTATGGAAATTGTGCCATCGGCATGATGTTCATTCATCTTTGCCGCGCCATCCATTGCAATGAGAACAACTCTAAAATCTTCGGTTTTGACCAGAGTTTTAGAATAGAGACCGGATGCCCAAGGCCTTTTCTGCTCCGAATCAACGATCTCGCGTGCCAAGTCAAAATGAGTTAGACCATCCATGAGGCTGGCATTGTTGCCGGAAGTTGAAGTCATCTTGCATACCCTCCAGGTTAGCGGTGGTACCGCATAGATTCATCTCTTGATGGCATGATCAAGGGACCTATATAGGAGGCAGTCATTGGTAATTCAGTTGTTTGGAACATTCACGATACTTGAGTAGCTCTTGAGTGGTTATTGGGAACGTCGTCTGTTGCCGGTTAGCGTTCCAGGGTTGTTGCGAACGCGTCCAGCGATAGCGACCGCAATAAGTTCCTTCTCATGCCGCGTTCAACTTCTGCCAGCCGGTCTGCCGCATGTGTAATCCAATCGAAATCCGCAGTTTCCGCAAGTTTTTGCAGATCGGATTGAATATCAGTATTCCGTACCAGTTCCGGTGTGTGGGAGTTTAGGAAGGTCAAGTCTTGCAGAAGTGAATAGAGCGTACGCAAGAGATTTTCCGTTTTTACCCTTCCATCCGCGCCAGCCCGATAGGTTTCCGTTACCTTGAAAAGCTCACTATGATCTTTCGTTCGTAATGCGGAATTTAAGATTACCAACGCATTGGTTCGCGCTGCGGTATAACCAGGAAGATCAAAACCGCGAGCTCGTCCCACTGCGCCTTCAGAGAGTCGAGCTACCAGGGTGCGCTGCTTGGAAGTCCAATTGGGCCGATTCTTTGTGAGGTATTGCTCAACCTGTTCTAGAGATAGTGCGCAGAGGGTTACGATCATAGAACGGGAACGAATGGTCGGCAACAGTTCGCCCGCGTTCTCCGTCAGCAGAAAGATGCTGGCAAACTCCGGCGGCTCCTCCAGCATTTTGAGTAAAGAGTTCGCTGCCTCTTTCATGAACGCCGAGTCGGTAAAAATATAAACTCGCTCCTTTGCCTCTGCCGGACGGTAGTAGATGGTCTCAATCACGCGCCGGACCTGGTCCATCTTGATCATCATCTGTGGAGGATCAGGCGGAATCACCAGCACGTCGGGATGCGTCTGGACAAAAAGCCGGGTTTCTTTTTTATCGGTTTCGCGCAGATTCTCACGAGCTTCCACTGCTTCCGCAAACCGGGCGTCGAGATCTTCTGACAAAGAAATACGAACGCAGTTGGAGCATTTGCCACAAAAGTCGGGTGGACCATCGGTAATAGGATCAAGGCAATTCATCACCTTGGCAAGCATGAGAGAAAGAGTGTATTTGCCGCATCCAGCAGGGCCAGCAAGAATCATGGCCTGAGGAAAGCGTTTGCGTGCGAGCATATCGCGCAAACGATTAACAGTCTCCGAGTTGCCATGAAAATCAGAAAAGCCCATAAAGTTTTCACCACGGAGTCACTGAGAAACACCCAAGACAATCATCTCAGACAATATTGGCTAATCTAATGAACCAATTTTCTTTTGCCCCAATAGAAATAAAGACTTTCTCTGTGCCTCTGGGGTGATTTCACCCTTTCGCATCTATCTTCAACCTGCGTTGCACTATTTCTGCGATCTTTTTATGCGTTTCGTCTGGAGTCCCTCTTGCGTCCACAACTACTACGCGCTCCGGCTCCCTTACGGCAATCGCCAGATACGCACTGCGCACGCGTCCAAAAAACGCCCGACTTTCTTGCTCGAACCGATTTTCGTCGGTGTCTGGACCAGCTTTGTTAGAGGAATGATTTTTATTTCGTCTGCGCGCCCGTTCGATACTTGCGGCTACGTCGGAATCCATCAAAATCGTAAGCGCGGGCTGCAATCCTTCGCATAAGACTCGATGTAGCTCGAGTATCGGTTCACTGCCCAGCTTCCGTCCGCCGCCCTGATATGCTTCACTGGAGTCGGTAAAGCGGTCACACAGCACAATGTTTCCTGCATGGAGTGCAGGTTGGATAACTTCTTTGATGTGCTGAGCGCGAGAGGCAAACATAAGCGCCAATTCCGCCATGGGAGCTAAGCCCGTAGTCGAAGTACCGAGCAGAATGTTCCGGATCTTTTCTCCTGTCGACGTTCCTCCCGGTTCTCGCGTGACTACGACTGGCAAACTCCGCGTCCGCAAGACCTGGGCGAGTCTTTCAAGTTGCGTGCTTTTACCGCAACCATCGAGTCCTTCGAACGTGATGAATTTTCCTCGATGGGCCATCGCAACCATCATAGATTATTTCTTACTTCTCCCCGAGACGCTTTGCCAAACTATTAATTTCGAAACGTCAAGTTCGATTGGGCAGCCCCATCAGATGAAGCACGACTATACCCAAATCCACCGCGGCTGGTATATTCGGAAGTTCGCGAATACGGTCCTCCGGGAGAAGTTCATGAATCGTTCAAATGGTTGGATTCTTGGGTGCGTTCTAGCACTTGCTTATACAATCCTCGGCTGCGCACTCCATGCGCAAACCAATGCGCCAACAATTAAGATCGCGGTTGATGCCAGCGACGCTCCGCGCAAAATATTCCACGCGCAACTTACGATTCCTGCCAAGCCCGGTATACTCACACTTTATTATCCCAAGTGGATTCCGGGAGAACATGCTCCTGACGGTCCCGTGGTCGATCTTGCTGGCTTGAAGTTTTTGGGCAATGGTCAAATTTTAAAATGGCGGCATGATTTACTCGACAACTTTGCCATCAATGTTGAAGTGCCAGCAGGCGTAAGTGAGGTGAATGCGTCCCTCGACTTCCTATCTCCGGCAACTTTCGAGGGCGGTTTCTCCGCCGGGTCATCGGCTACAGCTTCTCTTACGGTTTTAAGCTGGAATCAAGTCCTCTTATATCCCAAGGGATGGACCGTAGATCAACTAACTTACCAAGCCAGCTTGCGTCTGCCGCAGGATTGGAAATTTGGCACCTCTCTTCAAGTGAGCTCACATAGTGGCAATCAAGTAAGCTTCGACCCCGTGTCTCTTTATACGCTGGTCGACTCTCCCGTGATTGCAGGACGATATCTCAAAGTTGTGCCGCTCAATGAAGGGCAAACTCCGCCCGCGGAAATGGACATTGCCGCCGACAGCGCCGCTGCCCTCGATGCTCCTCCCGAAGTATGGGAACATTATCGCAATGTTGAAGCGCAGGCTGGAAAACTATTCGGAGCGCATCACTATCGTAATTATCATTTTCTTTTTAGCCTGAGCGATCACGTGGCGCATTTTGGCCTCGAACATCACGAATCGGACGACAGCCGTATCGCCGAACGAGGGCTCGTAGACGAGGACCTCCGCCTGCTTGACTCCAGCCTGCTTCCGCACGAATACGTGCACTCGTGGAACGGGAAGTATCGCCGTCCCGCGGACCTTACAACCCCCGATTATCAACAACCTATGCAAGATGATTTGCTGTGGGTTTACGAAGGCCTAACCCAGTATTTGGGTAATGTTCTAACCGCGCGTAGCGGCCTGTGGACACCCGATCAGTACCGGCAGGAACTGGCTGCTATTGCGGCTGAATTGGATCACCGTCCCGGACGCTCGTGGCGGAATTTGCAGGATACCGCGGACTTCGCACAACAGCTTTATTTTTCACCCGAGGAGTGGTCATCCTGGCGTCGCGGCGTGGACTTCTATGACGAAGGCGCTCTGAACTGGCTTTGGGCCGACATCATCATTCGCAAGCAAACGCAAAATAAGAAGACGCTTGACGATTTCTGCCATCTATTTCATGGTCCTCCGAGCGGCCCGCCCATGGTCAAGACATATAACTTTGACGACGTTGTAAGCGCGCTTAACCAAGTCGCTCCCTACGATTGGAAAGGTTTTTGGACAGAGCGTCTCACCAATCACGGTCCAGGCGCGCCCTTGGGCGGAGTGGAAGGCAGTGGCTGGAAACTTATATACGATGAGACGCGTTCTGACATGACTCACGCGTTTGAATCCGATCACAAGGTAATCGACGCAGCATACTCGATCGGAATGATAATTAAGGACGATGGCGGGATTATCGATACCATCGAAGGTATGTCAGCGGCAACGGCCGGTATTGGACCGGGAATGAAGCTCGTAGCCGTAAATGGCCGGCGCTTCACAATTGACGTTCTACGCGATGCACTGCGAGCAGGCAAGAACAGCTCTGAGCCATTGGAACTGCTTGTCGAGAATACGGAATATTACAAGACCTACAAGCTGGATTATCACGCGGGAGAGAAATACCCGCACCTGGTGCGCGACGAATCGAAGCCCGACCTGCTGGGTGACATTGTTAAGGCGCGGTGAGTTGAATTGCAAAATTGGTAGTATGTTAACTGACCTACTACCAAAAAATTCACCCTTGTCATTCCGAGTAACTCATAACCGCGCTCGACGCGGTGAGAGCGCCCGAGGAATCTCTTTTCTTCACTCATTCATATGAGGATAGCCACGCTAGCTGAAAACTGCATCAGCTCCGAAATAATTAAAAGTGATTTACATCTAGCTTTGCTCTTTCACCGCGTCAAACAAGTCTGTTTCCGGAACAACAGGCGCCGCAGTTACCCGTGCCGCTAGATGAAACATCTCCCGCTTCCCGCGCGGACGAACATGACTTTCAAACAGCGCCCAAAGCGGCGATTGCGTGGTATGCGCCTTAAATGCGGCGATCTTCGTCTCTAGATAATCCCCAATTTCGATAATCGTTGTTGCTGGCGATAAGGTGATCGGCTGTCGATTCGGAAGCGTAAAATCGGCGGTCTGATAATAGAGTTTCTGCGTGCGATGCGGGTCAACGCCATCTTTAAGTTGGTCGGGATACCGGTTGCTCCGTCCCGCCCATTGAAATGCAAGCGAGGCGAACACACCCGCCATCGAATGATCCGGATGTCCTGTTACCCCACCGTCGGAACCAAAAGTGAGCAGCACGTGGGGGCGATACCGGCGTATCTGTAACGTCAGGTCGCAAACAACTCGGTAAAGGTCTTGCCGATAGAGCTGCCCATCGGGATAATCAAGCACCATGCCCTCAGAGACTCCGAGAATTTCGCAGGATGCTGCAAATTCCTTGCGACGCATCTCGGCAAGTTCCATATCGTTTTTCGCGCTGCCGCGATGAGTAGCCGCTTGTCCGGGCGTTAAGCAGATGACCGAGGTTTCGACACCTCGGTCACGATACAACCGCAAGGAACCGCCGAACCCGCCAGCCTCATCATCGGGATGGGCAGTAATGCACATTAAACGAAGCATGATCCGATTGTATCGCGTGGCTTGAGTGCATCCTTTCGCAAGAGTTGTGCAAAGAGATGCATTCAAGAATCAGCCGAATCGGCAATAGAGATAATAAAAATCTCTACTGGATTTACTTCATTCCAACTAAAATACGCCCACGGGAATTGCTACTGTCCCAATTCCCCTAACGAGCTTCGAATTGCATATCCTTGTCACGACCGACACATTAAGCGGAGTGTGGACCTACACTCGCGAACTTGCCACTGGCTTAGTGAGCCAAGGCATTCGCGTCACGCTTGTTAGCTTCGGTGAAATTCCTCTTCCGCAGGAAACTGCGTGGATGGACCGCCTGCATGGGCTGCACTATATTCCAACCGCATTCCGCCTCGATTGGATGCAGGAAGGCGAGCAGGACCTGAAAGATTCCCGTGCTTACCTCGCAGCGTTGGTGAAAGAGCTTAAGCCCGATGTGCTTCATCTCAACCAAATGTGCTACGGGGATCTTCCCGTGGACATTCCCCGCGTCGTGTTTGCGCATGGGGATTTAATTAGCTGGTCAAAGTGCGTTCATGGTTACGAACCAAAAGAAAGCCGCTGGTCGCGTTGGTATCAAGACGCAATCTCGACAGGTTTGTCAAAAGCAAGTGTAGTCGTTGCGCCCACAGTATGGATGCTCGATAGTATCCGAACCTCTTATCTGTGCCCCGAATATGACACTGTGATTTACAGCGGCAGAAATCCGATTTTTTTCAATCCATATGTGAGCAAAGATGAATCCGTTCTGGCGGTGGGCCGCCTCTGGGACGCAGGCAAGCAAGTTTCGTTACTTACACAACATAAGCATCCTGTTCCTGTCTGTATCGTTGATTCCGATGCACCCGCTCACGCTATTGGAGTGCCCATTCGAGCCGATGTTAAGCTTTCTTTGGGCGAAGTCCGCGTCTCGCTAAAAGGACCGCAAACAGAGGCGCAATTACGACTCCTCTACAGCCGCGCTTCCATCTACGCTGCCACTGCGCGCTATGAGCCGCTGGGAATGGCAACGCTGGAAGCGGCATTCTCCCGTTGCGCGATCGTCGCCAATGACATTCCGCCATTTAGAGAGATGTGGGACGACACTGCAATTTATTTCAACGCGAATGATGCAACCAGCCTTGCGGTCGCTATACGCAAATTAAGCGAGCAGCGCGGTCTCTGCCAAGCTCTCGGAAATCGCGCGTTTCAACGTGCCAAAGAATGTTTCACCGCCCAGCGTATGCTCGACGATTACCTCCGGCTCTACCGCGATCTCATTAGCCAGCGGGTTTCAACCGCAGCCTAGCCGCTCGGAGGACTAGGAGCTTGCAGCCTAAAGCTGGTATCTTCGTAATCGTCATCTTATATTTAAACTCATTTCGCGCGGAGGTTTTCATGGCCGTTGTAAAGATCACAGTAAAGAAAAATGGACCGTTTCGAGTCGAGGCTCCCGAAGGTTCGATCGAGTTGGTGGACGCCGACGGCGCTCCCTACGATCTAACCGGCAAGACTGCTTTTTCTCTTTGTCGCTGTGGTGGTTCAGTGAATAAACCTTTTTGCGATGGCACCCACAGCAAAATCGGATTCCAGGGTGCAGAGCTGGCCGTAAAGAAAGCAGATGGCACGAGCTAGTTGTTTCTAAACGCAATCGTAAATCCTGTATCTTGATTTGCAATAAGCGATCAGCTCTAAAACTGACGCGGGGGCCCGTTATGCGTAATTCCAGAGATCGTGAATTAGGTATGAGCCGCAAAATAACGCGGCGTGATTTTATGAATGGCGTTGCCGTCGCAGCCGGCGCAGCGATGCTCCCCACTTCGCTGCTGGGTGCCATCGATTTTGCAGAGCGCCAAAATTCTGCCGATTACTACCCGCCAGCATTGACCGGGTTACGTGGCAGTCACGTGGGCTCCTTTGAAATTGCCCACAGTTTGCGGGATGGAACATTCTGGGATCAAGCGGGAAAGCCCGCCGACACAGGTGAAACCTATGACCTCGTTGTTGTCGGAGGTGGAATCAGCGGCCTCTCCGCCGCCCATTTTTACCGCAAAATTGCTGGATCCAAAGCCCGCATTCTTATTCTTGATAATCACGACGATTTTGGTGGCCATGCCAAGCGCAATGAACTCATTGTGGGAAACCGGCGGCTTCTCGGATTCGGTGGGACCTTTTCCATCGAGAGTCCCGCGCCTTATAGCCCGGTTGCGAAGAGTGTAATTAAGGAACTCGGGATCGATGTGGCTTCCTATCCGAAGTATGTTTCGAAAGATCTCTACGGCTCTTACGGGTTAGGACCGAATATTTTTTTCGACAAAGAAACTTTCGGCGCCGACAAACTCGTGCCCAATCCAGCTCCGCACGGCGGCAGCGAAACGGACGAGCTTTCTGCTGGAAATGCAGCGAAGTGGAAAAAGTTCATGACGGATGCGCCACTCTCAGACCAAGCCAAAAAAGACTTCGAGCGGTTGCACACGGAGAAGAAAGACTATTTGCCGGGTTTGAGTTCGGATGAAAAGAAAGCCCGCATGGCCCGCGTGAGTTACGCCAAGTTCCTGTCAGACACCATTGGAGTGAATCAAGAAGTAGTTCATTTAATGCAGGCTATGCCGCAACCGCTTTTCGGAATCGGAATTGATGCCATGTCGGCACAAGACGCTTGGGGTCTTGACTTCCCCGGATTCAAAGGGATGAATCTTGATCCGGCTCCAGGCAAGGGAATGAATCGCGATGCCATTCCCAACGAAGAAGCCGAGAAATACTTCTTCCACTTTCCAGATGGCAATGCGTCGATAGCGCGATTACTTGTTCGCCAACTAATTCCCGACGCGATTCCGGGCAGCTCGTCAGCCGATGTAGTCACTGCACGCGCCAATTATGCCAAGCTCGACGAGGCTTCCTCGCCCGTGCGTATCCGCCTTAACAGTACGGTGGTCAAGGTAAAACACGATGGGGATCCTGCAAGCGCCAAGGAAGTTGAAGTTAGTTACTCTCAAGGCGGCAAGGTCTTCACCGTTCGTGCTGCGCATAGCATCCTGGCTTGCTGGCACGTGGTGATTCCATATTTCTGCGAAGAATTGCCGGACAAGCAAAAAGAAGCGTTGTCGTCAGCAGCGAAAGTTCCACTGCTATACACCAATGTCGCACTGCGCAACTGGACAGCGAACCAAAAGCTCGGAGCGAGTTCGATCTACGCACCGGGCAGTTATCACACGTTCGCCAATCTGGATTTGCCGGTGAGTATCGGCGCCTATGAATGTTCGCGTAAGCCCGAAGATCCAATTGTGATGCATATGATGAAGACGCCATGCAGGCCGGGACGTCCAGCCCGCGATCAGCACCGCTTGGGACGCATGGAGCTTTTCACCACAACCTTTGAAACTATGGAACGAAATATTCGCGATCAGTTGGCGCGCAGTTTGGGGTCGGGAGGATTCGATCCCGCCCGTGACATCACTGCAATAACAGTAAATCGCTGGCCGCATGGATATGCATACGAATACAACTCGTTGTGGGATAAATTCTGGCTGGAAGGCACCGAAGCACCTTGCGAGATAGCAAGAAAGCCATTCGGAAGATTAGCAATCGCCAACGCCGATGCAGATGCATACGCGTATACAGATTGCGCGATCGATCAAGCGTACAGAGCGGTACAAGAAATCACGAAAACATAGAAAGTTACCGAGGATCACGTAGGGACAGCCGCCCCCGGCTGTCCTAATTTTGTCATCCTGAGTCGCCAGGGATCCCTACTCAAAACATCTCATTCCATTGATCCGGGGCGCGTGGTAAGAGCAGGTCGAAGGGCTGCTCTGAGCTGTCGAAGGATCTGCTGTTCTCAATTTCTTCATCAGTGAATAGTCTTGGTTTTCCGCGACATGTAATCCATCAGCAAATACTGTCCCAGCGTGTACGGAGTCGTGAAGTAAGCCTTGCCGCGGCACATCTCCGTCACTTTCTGCACAAACTGCACCAGCCCATAATCCGACGCCAGCATGAACGTGTTAATCATCACGCCCGCACGTTTGCACTTCGACACTTCTTCCAGCGTTTGACTGACCACCAGTGGATCAAGGCCGAAAGCATTCTTATAAATCCGCCCATCTTCCAAAGTCAGAGCCGAAGGTTTTCCATCGGTGATCATCACAATCTGCTTCATGTCCTTGCGTTGCCGCTGCAAAATGCGTTGCGCCAGCCGTAGGCCTTCTCTCGTATTGGTGTAGTACGGCCCAACCTTCACGCGAGCCAATTGCGAGAGTGGCACCTCCTCGGCAGAATCGTGAAACAGAATCAACGAAAGCGAGTCGCCGGGATATTGCGTGCGGATCAAATGCGAGAGCGCCATCGCAACTTTCTTCGCCGGCGTGAAGCGGTCTTCACCATAGAGGATCATCGAATGCGAACAGTCAAGCATGAGAACCGTAGCGCAGGATGACTGGTACTCGCACTGATGCACCTGCAGATCGGAATATTCGATGTTCAACGGCGTAGTCAGCCCTTCACGTTGAATCGCACTGGACAGAGTAGCAGTGATGTCGAGATTCAGCGTATCGCCGAACTCATATTGCCGTGAAGCTCCGTTCGCCTCAATCCCAGTGGCCATGTCGCGCGTGTCATGACGCCCGAAACTCGATTTTCCTAACGATCCCATCAGGTCGCGAAGCGTCTTGAAGCCGAGAAAATCCAGGCTCTTATCTGTAATCTCGAATTTAGCTTGCTGCGCTTCACCGGTCTGTCCACCAACACTCGAACGCTGCGAAGGGTCATGAGGCTGGTCAACACTGATGTAATCCTCCTGCTGCATCCGTTCAATAAGCTGCTCGATCAGTTGATCGAGGGTGCCTTCCATGTACATCTGCTCAATACGTTCCCGCATTTGTTCGTCAAGCGCATTGCTTTCGAGCAGCGCTTGTTCCAGCGCGCGACGCAGTTCTTCGAGGGTTTGGTCGCCGTTGAATAGGTCGTCGTACATGTAATTCTGAAAGCCGCTCTGCAAAAGATAGTCAGAGAGGGCACTGAGCAGATCTTCCAGGCTCATTTCGCCAGCTGGATCAGGAACGTATTTGGAATAGCGGATGCGTTTCATAGAAGCGGTCGTTGGTCGTTGGCTATCAGTCGTTTGCTCATTCAGATCTCAGGTCCGGCGGTTGGATAGAGGTCACTCAATGCCAATGACCCACGACTGTCGGCGAACGACTAGTTGTACGGCCTTCTACCCCGCGCCTGCATATCTTCCCTATCAAAGGTTTTCTCCACCGGCTTCGGTGGTTTTTCTCCGGCCGTGAACAGGCGCTCTTCATTGCGGCCTATTCGCTTATGGGCATGCAATCCCTCCAGCACAAATTCTGCCGCCGATACTTGCGACTCGGCAGTGTCTTTCGGGCCCACATTCAACCGACTGGTTTTTTCCATTAAGCCCTGAATCCCGCGCAAGGCATTTAGCGTCTCCTGGGCACTGGCCGAATCGGCTAATTGAATCTCACCACCTAAATCGAACCATTGCACGATCTGCTGTACATCCACGCCTTTGAAATATCCGTCGTAGGTTTTGGCGATCGCGGTGCGGATCAGTTCGCGGCCAACGTGGTCTGCACCCTTCATCTCACCTTCATACTCGAGTTCGAGCTTGCCGGTAATTGCGGGCAGAGCCGCATACACATCGCCAATGCGCGGTACCACGTTCTTCTCGTCATGCCGAATTGCGCGACGCTCTGCATTCGAGATCACATTTTCCGTGCACGAGATTGGCAGCCGTTGGCTCACACCAGAGCGTTTATCGACCTTCTTATCTTCACGGGCGGCGAACGCTATGCGTTCAATCACCTCCCGCACATATTTCGGAAGGTGCAGCTTGTGCCCATTGCGTTGTGCCCACGCTTCCTGCGCCGTGATGGTAATACCTTCTTCGACTGTAGCCGGGTAATGCGTGCGAATCTCGGATCCAATGCGGTCTTTCAGCGGAGTAACAATCTTTCCGCGAGCTGTGTAGTCCTCAGGATTCGCGCTGAACACGAGGGCCACATCAAGAGGCAGGCGAATCGGATAGCCTTTAATCTGCACATCGCCTTCCTGCATGATATTGAAGAGTCCAACCTGAATCTTTCCCGCCAAATCCGGTAATTCGTTCACAGCGAAGATTCCGCGATTTGCCCGCGGAAGCAATCCATAATGCACGGTGAGTTCGCTACCGAGTTCATGCCCTCCACGTGCCGCCTTGATAGGGTCAATATCGCCAATCAAATCGGCGATCGTAACATCCGGCGTCGCCAGCTTCTCCACGTAACGCTGGTCGGGTGTGAGATAAGCAATCGGAGTCGCGTCCCCGAGTCGCGCGATCTCTTCTTTGCAGCGCCGGCAAAGCGGATCGTAAGGGTTATCGTGAATCTCGCAACCCGCAATGTAAGGG